>Ga0181400_1000141_pt1 | contig 28410 bp, 31 predicted proteins | sample 23SPOviralmetaG_FD_130129 | JGI IMG/M metagenome (GOLD analysis project Ga0181400, IMG submission 130129) | Marine viral communities from the oligotrophic San Pedro Time Series (SPOT) site, San Pedro Channel, CA, USA - 23 SPOT_SRF_2011-06-22 | ecosystem: Environmental > Aquatic > Marine > Strait...
CTGATGTTGATAGCGCCGGTACTATTATTGATGTAGACTTTCTAACCGATGCTAACGGGATTGTATATGATAGTCCTCTTGGTGCAGGCGGATTAAGAAAACCAACTAAATTTGCTAATCAGGCTGCAATTGCCAATGACACAAGTGTAACTGGTTCAGGAGCATTAATCGACATTACATATAAACTTGAAGCTTTTGATATTCTAAATAGCGGAAGTGGTTATTTTAAGTTCAATAATGTAGGCGATCCCGCTCTTGCCGATGGTATGGTTGCAACAGGTGATTCACCTAAACTTCAAATCTTCAAAGATGGCACAGAAATATATCCGATTAATACTACTCTTGGAAATAGGTCTTTAAGTCCTAGCATTTCTGTTGTAGGAGCAGGCGGAGATAAACTTATCAAGAATGATGATGACTTCGATAATGCAACTGGATTAGATGCAGGTTATTATTCACGATATGCTGGAATATTAGGAGATGGTACTAAAACATATGTTATTACTTCTGCCAATGCAGCTTCATTAACAATTGGTTCTGGCACAACTTTAGCCAATTCTCAATTTGATGCAGCACCAGATTCTGATGAAGTTCATATTCTAGTAACATCATCATCTGATGCTCTAACTGATTCTGGTACATCGGAAACCGTCGTTGAAAGATGGCCTTTCCTGTCTACTACTTCTGGAGCTAAGAAAGAAGATGGTACTAACAACTACTTCAAAGATGTGATTAATACAGGGTCTGATTGGATTTATGTTGGAAGCGCTGCGGCTGCTTCAACTGGTGGTTCATATTCACTAACAGGTGGAGCTGACGCTGGAACGAGAGAAGACGGAGAAATCAGTCAAGCATTAGACTTGCTAGCTGATTCAGAAACGCAAGATGTAAACTTACTTTTCACAGAAGAAGATACAAATGGGAAAACCGTATTAGCCAATAAAGTATTGAGTATTGCAACTGATCGTAAGGATTGTGTAGGATTTATTACACCTCCTATCGCAGATACAGTTAATACACAAACTCCTTTGGATAACGTAAAAGACTTCTTACAGTCAACATCAGCTGTAATCACACCTAGAAATTCTTATGGAGTTCTTGGTTCGACAGCAGTTTATGTTTACGATAAGTTTAATGATAAGTTCCTCTATATTGGAACTCAAGGTCACTTAGCCGGTCTTTGTGCAAATACCGATCAAGTTGCTGAAACATGGTTCTCACCAGGTGGATTCAATCGAGGTCAGTTACGCGGAGTAACTAAGTTGGCTTTCAACCCATCTAAAATTCAAAGAGATGAGTTGTATAAGGCAGGAATCAATCCTATTGTAACATTCCCCGGTCAAGGTACAGTATTGTTTGGAGATAAAACTCTACAAGCTAAACCTTCCGCGTTCGATAGAATTAATGTACGTAGATTGTTTATCACTCTTGAGAAAGCAATTGCTACTGCAGCAAAATTCCAGTTATTCGAACTAAACGATGAGTTCACCAGAGCTTCTTTCAGAAACTTAGTTGAACCATTCTTACGCGATGTTCAAGGTAGACGTGGTATTACAGACTTCTTAGTAGTATGTGATGAAACCAATAATACCGGTCAAGTAATCGATACAAATCGTTTCGTTGCGGATATCTATATTAAACCAGCTCGTTCTATTAACTTTATCACTCTTAACTTTATCGCCACAAGAACAGGCGTTGAGTTCAGTGAGATCGTTGGGAATGTATAAATAAAAGAGGAGATATAAGACATGGCAACATTTAGAGTAGACGATTTTAAATCGAAACTAACAGGCGGCGGAAGTAGACCAAATCTATTTCGTGCCACAATCAACTTCCCCGGTTATGCCGGAGGAGATGTCGAGCTAACCTCATTTATGTGTAAGGCTGCTCAACTACCTTCATCAGTGGTTTCTCAAATTGATGTACCTTTCCGAGGTCGTCAATTAAAGATCGCTGGAGATAGAACATTCGAAAACTGGAATATTACAGTTATTAATGAATCTAGTATGGTGGTTAGAAATTCATTCGAACGATGGATGAATGGAATTAACGAACACGCTTCGGGTACAGGATTGGTTAATCCAGTCGACTACCAAGCGGATATGTTAGTCGAGCAATTAGACAGAAATGACAATGTACTTAAATCATGCAATATTAGAGGAGCCTTTCCGGTAAATCTAGGAGCTGTTGATTTGAGTTATGAAACAACTGACACGATTGCAGAATTCACCGTTGAGATGGCCTACCAATATTGGGAATCCGCCAACGTAACAACTTAAAAGTTTAATTAGAAAGGGAGTTGAGTTTAATACTCAGCTCCCTTATCTAATCTTATAAATATATATTATGGAAATATTTGGATTAAATATAACAAGAAAAGTCGTTGACAATAGCAAGGATAAGAAAAACCTTGTCTCACCGATTCCCGTTACGGATGATGTCGGTGGTATAGAAGTCACGTCGAACGCCACTGGCCAGTTTTTTGGGCAATATGTGGATATGGAAGGTACTACTTCCGATAGCGAACATGAATTAATTTTAAAATATCGCGAGGCTGCACGGCAACCTGAATGCGACACTGCTATAGCAGATATTGTCGACCAGGCAATTGCATCAGCTGATAAATCATCTCCAGTTGAGCTGGTTTTAGATGAATTAGATCAACCAGATTCGATTAAGAAAAAAATGATTGAAGAGTTTAATAATATTCTTCAACTATTCAAATTTAATAATAAAGCTGCTGAATTGTTTAGAGATTGGTACATTGATGGCCAAATTTACTTTCATGCTATAGTTGATGAAGCTAATCCTAAAAAAGGTATTAAAGAGCTTCGATATGTTGAGCCTTTATGTTTAACAAAGATTAAAGAGATTCAAAAGAGAGTAGACCCAAAAACTAAAGTAGAAATATCAGATATAAAATCAGAGTATTATGTCTATACAGAAAAAGGTAAAAAAGGTAAAGGAAATGCTGGTACTATTGGCGGGGTCAAAATTGCAAAAGAAGCTATTATTTCTGCGAACTCAGGTATCACTGACCCGACGCGTTCAAGAGTCGTGTCGCATCTTCACAAAGCCATTAAACTGGTAAATCAGTTACGTATGATGGAAGACTCTTTGGTCGTCTATCGAGTATCCAGAGCTCCTGAGCGAAGAATATTTTATATCGATGTAGGTAACCTTCCAAAGAATAAAGCAGAAGAATATGTACAGAACGTTGTTGCTAAGTATCGTAACAAATTAGTATATGATGCATCGACTGGAGAAGTTACTGACGATAGACGTCATATGTCTATGTTAGAAGATTTTTATCTACCACGAAGAGAAGGTGGACGAGGAACTGAGATTACTACTCTACCCGGTGGAGATAATCTTGGACAAATAGAAGATGTCACATTCTTTCAAAAGAAATTGTTCAGAGCTCTTAATATACCTGTTAGCAGATTAGAAGATGACGCTCAATATACATTTGGTAGAGCCACCGAAATATCTCGTGATGAGGTTAAGTTTCAAAGATTTATTAACAGACTACGAAAGAGATTTTCTCAAATCTTCTTTGATGCTCTTAAAACTCAGCTAATACTGAAAGGTATTATATCAGCTGACGAATGGCCTTCGATTTCAGAAACTATTTCTCTCGACTTTATTGAGGATAACTATTTCTCTGAATTAAAAGAGTTTGAAATTATGAAAGAACGCCTAACAATGGCAAGTGAATTTGAAAACCTAATTGGAAAATACTATTCTGTTGGGTGGTTAAGACGTAACATTCTTCATCAATCTGACGAAGATATTGATAGAATGACAAAGGAAATTGATACTGAAATGAAAGCTGGTATTTTGCAATCACCAGATGATGAAGAATAGCATTTCAAAATCGTAATAATTATAAATAGAGAATAAAGATATGAGTGAAGAAGCAACAAAATTGTTTAACGCTTTGGTGTCAGATAACACTGAAGGCGCAAAGATAGCATTTGACCAAGCTATTACTAGTAAAGTCGAAGATGTTTTAGATGTACGTAAGGTAGGCCTTACATCACAAATTTTTAATAACCAAACAATCGAAAGAGAAGATGTTACTAATAACGGAACATAACGATCAAGGGATTGATTATATCACTGAAGATAATAAAAAGACCGGAAATAAAGAGCGCTTTATTGAAGGTGTCTTTATGCAATCTGAAGCTGAGAATCGCAATAAAAGAATTTATCCGAAAGAAGTATTGGCCGAAGCGGTCAGAAAATACTCAACGGAGCAAGTTAGTAAAGGAAGAGCAGTTGGTGAATTAGATCACCCTGCAGGTCCTACTATTAACTTAGATAAAGTTTCACACAAAATTACCTCACTTAAATTTGAAGGTAATAATGTTGTTGGAAGAGCACTGATACTGGACACACCAATGGGACAAATAGTGAAAGGACTTATGGATGGTGGTGTAAAGTTAGGTGTTTCTAGTCGTGGTATGGGAACTGTTGAACAAAAAGATGGTAAGACATACGTGAAAGATGATTATATATTATCTACCGTAGACATTGTCCAAGACCCCTCTGCACCTAAGGCCTTCGTAGATGGCATTATGGAAGGTGTAGAATGGATTATGGAGAATGGTATCTTAAAACCTCAACAAATTGAAAAGTATGAGACTGAAATTAAGAAGACTCCTTCCTCGCGGATTACTGAAGCGCAGGAAAAAATCTTTCAAGATTTCCTCTCCAAACTATAAACATAAGGGTATAATTATGTCAGAAGATACAACTAAAATCGAAGACGCTCAAGAAGATACTCTTGTTGAAGAAACGGAGCAGGTAACTGCAGAAGATTCTATTAAGCAGGATAGTCTTTCTGAAACAGTCTTAAAAACTCTTTTAGGCGAAAGCCAAGAAGAGGTAGAAGAAGAAGTTATTGAGGAAGCGAAGGCTAAAAAAGAAGAAGCCGACGAAGACGAAGATGACGAGAAGGAAGTCGAAGAAGCAACCAAAAAGGAAGCTGACGAAGACGAAGAAGAAGATGACAAAGAAGAAGTCGAAGAAGCCAAAGAAGAAGACGACGACGAAGATGAAGAAATCGACGAAGAAGTTGAAGGCGACGAAGACGAAGATGAAGAAGAAGCCCCCAAAACAAAAGCTGAAATCTTGAATCAAATGTATAAAGAAATGAAGGGTATGAAGAAATCACAACTTCATAACGCCTATGGCAAACTTCATGCTATGTACACTCAGAAATCAGAAGAAGTTGATGGTGAAAAAGAAGGTGACGAAATTGCACAAGTTGTAAAGAAGTCATCTGATGACGCTAAATCAATGAACAAGGGTGACTTGCTTCAAGCCGCATACAAAATGATGAAGTCTCAAAAGAAGGCATCTCTACAAGCCCAATACGGGAAATTGAAAAAAGAGATGGCATCTTGTAAAACAATGGACGAATCATTCGACCTTGAGTCAGAAGTTGACTTGTTGGTTCAAGCTGATGCTAATCTAAGTGAAGACTTCAAAACAAAAGCTCAAGTAGTATTTGAAGCTGCGATTGCTAATAAGGTTTACGATATTCGTAACCAATTAGAAGAACAATACGCGACTGATTTACAAGAGGAGCTAGGCCATGTTCGTACATCATTGATTGAAAAAATCGACAATTATCTAACATACGTGGTAGAAAATTGGGTGGAAGAAAATGAGTCTGTTGTTGATTCTCAACTACGTTCAGATATTACTGAAGGTTTCATCACGGGATTACAAACTCTATTTACAGAGTCTTATATTGACGTACCAGAAGAGAAAAGAGACCTCGTCTCTGAGCTCGATGAAAAGGTTAAGTTGATAGAGGGTTCTCTAGAACAAGCAGAGTCTGATAAAGAAGACCTTGAAGAAAAGCTAGAAGACTTACTTCGTAATAAAATCATTAGAGAACACTCTGAAGATTTAACTTCTACACAAGTTGAAAAACTTAATCAACTTCTTGATGGTGCAGAATTTGTAAGTGAAGAATCTTTCACTAGCAAGGTAGCAACCGTTAAGGAAACATTCTTCTCTGGTTCACAGGAAGAAATCAAAGAATCTACTTCAACATCTGGTGATGTAGAAGTAATTGTTGAGGGTCAAGGCGAAGAAAAGAAAAGTGTAGTATCACCTGATATGAGTGCTTATCTTAACGCTATGACTGCAATGGAAAAAAACAGTTCAATTATTAAACAATAACAACATTAAATAAAGGAAATTTAAAATGTTAAACGAAGACACAAATATCAAGAAGTGGGGTGCCGTTCTCGACCACGAGAGTGCAGCTCCTATTCAAGATAACTATCGTCGAAGTGTAACTGCTAAGTTGCTTGAAAATACAGAAGTTGCTCAAAGACAGCAACTTTCTGAAAGTAACTTTGGTTCAGGTACATCTTCGAGTTCTACAGACTTGGGTGTAGTGGGTTCAGCTAATGGATTCGACCCAATTCTTATCTCAATGGTTAGACGTGCAATGCCTAACCTTATCGCATATGACGTTGCGGGTGTTCAGCCAATGAGCGGACCAACTGGTCTTATCTTTGCACTTAAGGCTCACAAGTCAGAACAAACAACATCAGTTGATACTGATTCACCTGAGTTACTTCACCCAGCAATCGGTGCAGACATTGATACTGCATTCTCTGCTAAGGGACAAACAGGACCAACAGAAGATTCGCCTTTCGCAATCAATGATATTGGTGATACTGTCGCTGACGGTGAAGGTAACCCAAACTACGCTCCTGCTACAGGTAATACTCTAGCAATTGGCGAAGGTGATGCATTCAACTCAGCTGGTATCTCTATCGAAAAGACATCTGTTACTGCTGTAACACGTGCTCTTAAGGCAGAATACTCAATGGAAATGGCTCAAGACCTTAAAGCTATTCATGGTCTTGACGCTGAGTCTGAATTGGCTAATATCCTATCTGCAGAAATTCTTGCTGAAATCAACCGTGAGGTTATTCGTAAGATTGTCACAGCAGCTAAGTTAGGTCTTGGCAATATTGCTAAACCAGCTGGTGCTACAAAGCACACATTCGACTTGGTCGGAGACGCTGATGGTCGTTGGGCTGTTGAGAAGTTCAAGTCTCTTATCTTCCAATTAGAAGTTGAGGCTAATACAATTGCAAAAGAAACTCGTAGAGGAAAGGGTAATATCATTATCTGTTCTTCTAATGTAGCTTCTGCTCTAGCAGCATCTGGTTCTCTAGATTATGCTAATGCAATTTCTGCTAACCTAAACGTTGATGATTCTGGTAATACATTTGCTGGAACACTTAACGGACGTATGAAGGTCTACATCGACCCATATGCTGCATCAGATTATGCAGTTGTAGGTTATAAGGGAACTTCACCATTCGACGCAGGATTGTTCTATTGCCCATACGTACCACTAACTATGGTTCGTGCGATTGATGAAACAACATTCCAGCCAAAAATGGCATTCAAGACTCGTTATGGTCTTGTAGCGAATCCGTTTGCATCATTAACAATAGATAGTAACCAATACTACCGTAAGTTTGGTGTTAGCAACATTAACGTAGGTGGCTCAAGCTCACTATCCTAATCATTGAAGATTAACTAATCTTTAAGACTGAGGGTTCTCGAAAGGGAACCCTCTTTTTTTGTATAAATAAGAGATATGGCAACGAATAACTTAACTACGAATTTAAACCTATTAGCACCTACTGGTTTTAGATTGACAATCAATCGCGAAAAGTTTGCTAATACTGAATTCTTTGTAACCTCATTTTCTTTACCTAGTTTGAATTTAGGAGAAACTCAGGTTAATTATAAGAATGCTACAGGATATGCTCCAGGCGAAACATTAACCTTTGATAGCCTTTCTATGAGATTAGCAATTGATGAAGGTATGGAATCATATTCAGAACTATTAAACTGGATGGTTAGAAATGAAACAACATTAGAAGTAAATGATATGATTATATCAATTCTAGGTAATACTTCAAATTCTAATAAACAGATTCAATTTTCAAATGTTTTTCCAGTTTCAGTTTCAGGCGTAGAGTTTTCTACTCAGGCAACCGACGTTGAATATTTACAAACAGACATTACATTTAGATACGATAGATTTACGATACTTTAGACAATGAATTATATTTATGTTTACTTAGGAAAGGTTCCTGAGTATATGAATGACAGTATAAAGTCGGTTAAAAGAATTGACCCGGCTGCAAATATTATACAGGTTACAGATGATAACCTAAATGATATTATATCTGACCAAACCAGGCAGGTGATGAAATTATCCAATCCGCTTTTTAATAAAGCTGATGGACGTTTGTGGTCTACTTCTCTTTATCGTTGTTTTCTTTTAAGAGATGCTGCAAAATTTTATAATGTTGGAGATTATGTTCACTTTGATAGTGATGTAATTTTATATCAGCCTTTTGAAAATGTTAAACATTTATTTGATAATAACCGAATCAATATAACATTTGATGAAGAGCATTCAGCTGTGTTTGGGTATTCATATTTTCCTCACACTATACTAAATGATTGGTTGTGTGAACACTTATTTAAATCATTTGTTGAAGAAAACTATCGCAATAAACTTGCTCCAACGTTTCCTAATGAAATGAGATTAATTGGCGGGATCGCGCGCGAGCTAGACTTTATTAATCGATTGACTACTATTCCAAATGAAAAATCAGATTATGTTTTTGACCCGTCTTCTTATGGGCAATATTTTGGTGGAACAAATAGACACCCGCCCGGTTGGTTTGGCGAACACCATCTTATTGGAAAAGAAATTTCAAATGGAAAACTAAAACCAATAATGAAAGAAAATAAACCTTATGTAAATGAAGTTCCTATAATAAACCTTCACATACATTCAAAAAAGACAAAAGACTATGTTAGTTAAAGGAGAACATTTTCCTCGGTTAGCCGATCATGTTTTAACTTATTATAATAAAGATTTTTCCGATGGTAAATCTATAAGAGATGGTCACACTATTTATTGTGATACACACCAATTAAATAAATGGAAAGATGTTTTAATTCAAAAAAAAGATTTAACAATAATTACACACAATAGTGACGGGTTTATCACTGAGTGCAATCCGGCTTGGAGAGAAGATGGAGTATATTGGAAAGATTTTGAAGGATGCTTTAAAGTATGGTTTGCTCAAAACAATTTTACTGATGTTCCAAACATTTATTCTATACCGATTGGATTTGAAAATACAAGATGGGATAAGAATAAAATAAAACAACATACTTATAAAAAAGTATTAGAAAATACTATTCCAAATCCTACCAAGGTTGCTTATTTAAATTGTGCTAAAAGAACAAATGAGGGCGAAAGAAAAAGGTGTTATAATGAAGCTTCTCAAATACCCTTTATTAATTGTGATGAACCAAACTTAACTTATGGAGATTATATAAACAGATTACAAGACCATAGTTTTGGTTTAAGCCCTGAAGGTAACGGATTAGATTGTCATAGAACCTGGGAAATATTTTTAGTTGGTAGAACTCCTGTAATGAAATTTAAACCTGCTTTATATAGATTATATGGTGATGATGTAATATGGGTAGAAAGTTGGAAAGATATCACTAAGGAAATACTTAATAAATACAAAGGTACATTTAATAGAAAAAAACTTACCCAGCAATATTGGGATAATTACGTTTTAAAAACTATATAAATAATTATTATGACATTAGACGATATTATGAAAATGTGGGAGCGTGATTGTGAAATTGATGATCTTGCCCTAGACGATGAGACTAAGAAAACGTCAAAGCTTCATGCTAAATATTTAGAACTAGTGAATGTCAATAGACTTCAAAGAGCGAAGTTAGATAGTGACCTTGATACCCTAAAAAAAGATAAGTGGTTATATTACACTGGTAAGATGACCAAACAGGATATGGATATGAGAGGTTGGGGATATGACCCCTTTAATGGTGGAATTAAACCATTAAAGTCTGAGCTATCATTTTATTATGATTCAGATGAAGACCTTGTTAAAGTCAAGCAAAAAATAGAATACCAAAAAGTTGTTGGTAATTTGCTTGAAGAAATAATGAATAATCTTCGCTGGAGACATACGCATGTTAAAAATATTATAGATTGGAAGAAGTTTGTTTCAGGTACATAAAAAAGATGAAGTATCTTTAAAGATACTATCCGATGATTCAGGCGCATTAAGAGAACTATCGGAACACTTCACATTTTTTGCTGAAGGTTATAAGTTTATGCCCGCGTATCGAAACAAGATATGGGATGGAAAGATTCGCTTATTTAATATGAGAGATCAAAATCTTCCTTATGGTTTACTTGAACAATTATTAAGATTTTCAGAAGAAAGAAATTATAAAGTTGACCTTCCTTCAGAAATTGCTTTAGAAAAAATTGTAACCGATTGTGGTGAATTTATAAACGATTTACCACTTACAGTAGGCGGTGAAGAAATTAAGCCAAGAGACTATCAGATAGATGCAGTAAAACATGCTCTACGCAATCAAAGGTCAGTGCTAATATCACCTACAGGTTCTGGTAAGTCTCTTATCATTTATATTATTATGCGATGGTTTCTTGAAAATTCAGAAAAGAAGTGTCTTATAATTGTACCTACTACATCATTAGTAGAACAGATGTATAAAGATTTTATTGACTATTCAAAGAATGATAAATGGTTTGATGAAGAATCTATGCATAGAATTTATTCAGGCAAAGAAAAAATTGACATAGACCAAAGAGTGGTTATATCAACTTGGCAATCGGTTTATAAATTACAGCCTACATGGTTCCAAGACTATGAAATGATTGTTGGTGACGAAGCTCACAATTTTAAAGCTAAATCTTTAACTGCAATAATGAATAAACTCAAAGCAGCATGGTTAAGAATAGGAACTACTGGAACTCTGGATGGTTCTGAAGTTCATGAATTGGTTTTAGAAGGATGCTTTGGGCCGGTTTATAAAGTAACTACGACCAAGGCTCTAATGGATTCAGATACTTTAGCCAAGATGAAAATCGAGTCATTAGTCATTAAATATAGTGACGAGGTGAGAAAAGGATTTGGCAAAAAGAAATACCAAGAAGAAATTGAGTTTTTAGTTTCTCACGAAAAAAGAAATAAGTTTATTCAGAATCTAGCTCTTGATCAAAAAGGGAATACGTTAGTACTTTATAACTATGTAGTCAAACATGGTAAACCCCTATATAAAGATATAGCGGATAAAGCAAAAGGTAGAAAAGTTTTCTTTGTTGCCGGTGAAGTGAATGCAGATGAGCGTGAAAGAATAAGAGAGCTTACCGAAAAAGAAAATAATGCAATTATCGTGGCAAGTGTAGGAACCTTTTCTACAGGTATAAATATAAGAAACCTACATAATATAATCTTTGCCTCACCGACAAAGTCTCAAATAAGAGTTCTTCAGTCGATAGGCAGAGGGTTGAGAAAAGCAGACAATAATCAAATGACAACTATCTATGATATAGCCGACGACATCTCGTGGAAGAATAGAAAAAATTATACTTTAAATCATGCTATCGATAGAGTTAAGCTATATGCTAAAGAAAAGTTTCATTTTCAAACACATGAGGTCCCACTATGAGTATATTCACAAATAAAGAAGAAGCTACCGTGTTTACCTATCATCTGGTTGACGGAAGTTATATTATGGCAGAAGAGGTAGATTACGATTTTGAAGATAATGTAATCTTTGTAATTAACCCAGTAAAGATTGCTCAAGTAAGAGGTAAATACCAATTAATGAATTGGGGTATTACAGAGCCATCTCAACCAGTACAATTAAAAGATGACATGATAATTGCAAGTTCTGCAGCTCCCACCGCATTAAAGCATAATTACTTTCAATTTAATATGCTGAATATAATGTCGAATACCTTGCCCAAGAACGAATTTGATGAAATCATTAACTTATTATTTTCTGGTATTGATTCTAAAGATACTTCTGAAGAAGACGAAGAAACAGAGTTTGATTTCGATAAACAATACGAAATAAAGAAAGAGAAGAAGAAAAATCCGTGGGATAGATATTAAAGGATTCCGTTCCTTTGGTTTGGTACTAAACTATTATACCAACTTTGTCAAACGATGTAAAGAGAAAAATAACAAAAAAGACATATTTTTTTATTGATTAATCTTCAATCTTGTGATATAGTATATACATTATGAAACAAAAACAAAAAAGAGTAAAAAGAGCTAAAGAGCATTATGTAAATAATAAAGAATTCTCTCAGGCTGTTGTTGATTACGTTAACTCTACAAATGAAGCAAAAGAGAAGGGTGAGACAGAACCCATTATTCCAAATTATATTGGTGAATGTTTCCTAAAAATCTCTGAAGGTCTTTCTCATAAACCTAATTTCATTTCATACACTTATCGTGAAGAAATGGTAATGGATGCAGTTGAAAACTGTATTAAGGCTATTATGAACTATGATATTACTAAAGCAACACGTACAGGATTGCCTAATGCGTTTGCGTACTTTACACAGATATCATACTTCGCGTTTTTACGACGCATAGCAAAAGAGAAAAGACAGCAAGACATTAAAGAGTTATACATTGATTACGCAGGAGCCGATGCCTTTATGGATACCGGAGACTATAGCGATTCAAATTCTATCGTTGAAAGAATAAGACACAAATCAGCTGCTATTCGTGATAGAGATAATAAGATCAAAGAGTTCGGTAAAAAGATAAAGAATAAGGCAAAGAAAAAAGTAGTTGGTCAGTTGGACCAATTTCTAGAGAACTAATATATTATGCAAATAGCAATATTGAATGACACTCATTGTGGTGTCAAGAACGGCAGTGACGTGTTCTTAAAGAACGCAGAACAATTTTATACAAATGTTTTCTTTCCATATTTGAAAGAAAACGGTATTAATCAAATCTTACATTTAGGTGATTACTTTGAACACCGAAAGTATGTAAACTTCAAAGCTCTTAATCAGAATAAGAGAATGTTTTTAGATATACTTCGTGATAGAGGAATATATATGTATATTATTCCAGGCAACCATGATGTTTATTATAAAAATACAAATAACTTAAATTCATTAAAAGAACTTCTTTCTGAATATAGCGATTGCGTTTCTATTTATGAAGACCCTATTGACTTGCCTTGTGGTGATACGACTGTTGGTATGGTACCATGGATATGCCCCGAAAACGAAGATAAGTGTTTAGACTTTTTAGAGAATAGTAAGTCAAATATTATTATGGGTCACTTCGAGTTAGGTGGATTTCAATATATGGCCAATGCTAATATCAAATCACATGGTATGGATAAGAATAAACTAAAAAGATTTGAAGCCGTTTACTCTGGACATTATCATACAAAGTCGACTCAAGATAACGTGACCTACCTAGGTACTCAATTAGAGTTAACATGGAATGATGCAGGAGACCCAAAGTATTTTCATATTTTCGATACTGACACTCGTGATATGACTCCAGTTAGAAACCCGTATACACTATTTGAAAAAATTACGTACGACGAAGAAAATCCTATTTCATTGAGAGAAGAAATGGTTGCTGGTAAGTATATTAAGATTGTGGTTCTATCAAAGAAAAATCTTTTTGAGTTTGACAAATTCCTAGAAAAGGTATATAATTTTAATCCTCACGAGGTAAAAATAATAGAAACCTTTGAAGAGTATGCAGGTAGTTCTGTAGACGATGAAAAAATTTCAACAGCTAATACACAAACTCTATTAAATGAATATGTAGATGCGACTGAAACAAATTTAGATAATGATAAACTTAAGAAGATGCTACAAGAATTATATGTAGAAGCTCAGGCCTATGATAGTATTTAAAAAATTAACTTATAAAAATTTCCTTTCTACAGGAGATAAAGAAACCACAATCTATTTAAATAAAGATAAGTCCACATTAGTAGTTGGACATAATGGTTCTGGTAAATCAACAATGTTAGATGCATTGTCCTTTGCTTTATTTGGTAAACCACACAGAGCTATTAATAAAGGACAGCTGATTAACTCTATCAATAATAAGCAACTTCTTGCTACTATTGAATTTTCTGTTGGCTCAAACGAGTATAAAATTATTCGTGGTGCTAAACCAAATATTTTTGAAATCTATCAAAATGGTAAACTTTTAAATCAAGAGTCACACGCGAGAGATTATCAAAAGCTTTTAGAAACAAATGTTCTTAAGTTAAACCATAAATCATTTCATCAGGTGGTTGTTCTTGGTTCATCTAACTTTATTCCCTTTATGCAATTACCAACTTATCAAAGAAGATTGGTGGTAGAAGAATTACTTGACATTAATGTGTTTAGTAAAATGAATGTTTTATTGAAAGATAAGTTTAATATTCTTAAAAGTGAAATAAAAGAAACTACGCATAAGATCGAAATACTTGAAGAAAAAATTACTTTAACAAATAAACATTTATCAGAGCTTACTTCTTTAGATGACGATAAAAAGAAACAACTCGAAGATGATATTAAAAGTCTTCAAGGCGAGATAGAGACTTTAGTTGAAAAACAACATCAGCTTCAAGAAGATATTAATAGACCTGGCCCTGATAGAGTAGAGTTAGACCAGCTTTCTCAGAAAAGAAAAAAGTTAGTTTCATTGGGTGGTCAGATAAAAGGAAAGGTTGAAAACAATAAAGGTCAAAAAAAGTTTTTTGAAGTACATACATCTTGTCCAACATGCAAACAAGAAATGTCTCAAGAAATGAGAACATCTTCTATTAATGAACTTAATGAAAAGATAAAGGAAACTGAAGCAGGGATTGGTGAACTCGATACTGAAATTGAAAAGGTAGAAGAAAAGCATAAAGAGGTATCAGACTTTTTGTATGAAATTCAACAAAAAGCAGGAGACTTGACAAGAGTTACTGGTAATATTACTTCTACTCAATCCAGAGTTACAACTTTAAACGAAAGACTCAATACCCCATCTGCGGATACGACAAAAACAAAATCAGAATTGAGTGAGCTAGAAGATGATTTACAGGGTGAGCAAACAACTAAACAAACTCAGACAATAGAAAAAGCATACTTTGATGCATTATATGAATTACTAAGAGATACTGGAATCAAAACAAAGATTATTAAAGAATACTTACCAGTAATGAATAATCTTATTAATAAACATCTTCAAGTACTCGACTTTTTTGTTTCATTTAATCTTGACGAGAATTTTGTAGAAACTATCAAATCAAGATATCGTGATGAATTTACATATCCATCTTTTTCTGAAGGAGAAAAACAAAGGATTGATTTAGCATTACTATTTAGTTGGCGACAAATAGCTAAGATGAAGAACTCCGCTAATACCAATTTACTAATGTTAGACGAAACGTTTGATTCGTCACTTGATGCAGATGGCGTAGATAATCTGTTAAAAATACTATATACTCTCGGTGAAGATACTAATACATTTATCATATCTCATAAGCAAGACCTTCTTGATGGCAAATTTCCAGCTAAAATTGAGTTTGAAAAGCAAAATAATTTCAGTAAAATCAAAAAAAATTAGTGACAATATGTCACAGTTTAGTGTAAACCTCTGCGGTATATAGCTTTAAAGCTAAAAAATAAAATGCATCTCTAGTCATTTTGTTCTTTACATTGGGCTAATGATGTCGTAATATATAGATACAAAATGAGGTTAGCAAATATGACAGATACATTATTGATGAAAAAAGAGAGTCGCTCGGCTCTCGGTAAATTATTGGCTCGAGAAAATATTCAAGTCAATCACGGAAATTACAAGACCGCCTATTTCGACGTTAAGAATCGGGTACTTGGTCTACCAGACTGGAGTGACAAATCCAAGTCGGTTTATGACATGCTTCTTGGCCACGAAGTCGGACATGCTCTTTATACTCCTGAGTGGGACGAAGATTTTAGAAAGAAGTACAAACACTTCGACATCATTAACATTTTAGAAGATATTCGTATTGAACGTATGATTCAAGAAACATACGCAGGTCTTCCTCGTTATTTCAAACAAGGATATACCGAGCTATGGAACGACGGATTTTTCAACGTTGAGAAAGACCCTGCTGATCTCATTTTTCTTGACCGATTAAATCTTCATGCTAAAGTCGGTTCAATTGTCGACATTCCTTTAAATGACGAAGAAACTGAGATTTACAACAAGGCATACAATGCCAAATCATTTGATGACATCTTGGCTCTTTATGACGAAGTTCTTGAAAGAAGTCAGAAAGAAAAAGAAGAGCTAGAAGAAGATGAGTCTGGCGATCACCAAATGTCAAAACCTTCTACTGATGATTCTCAAGAATCTGACGACCCTTCTGATACAGGTAACTACGAGGACGATGATTTTTCAGATGACGGAACAGAATCACATTCAGCTACATCAGAAGATTCCGGCGAGTCTGACGAGGGTAACTCTTCAACAGGAGTGACTGACGAAGACCTTGAAGATGCAATGGAAAAATTGGCCGAAGAGTTGGCAAAGCAAACCGAGCATTTAGAAGACTTCAATCAGACCGAAGCTGAAGGTGGCGGTAACGAAGCTTCAATGGGTGAGCAGGAAGAGTTCAAAAGTGAGACTCAAGAAAAATTTAATTCAAGTCTTGAAAAAGACGAGGGCGAGTCTTATGAAGGTCGTTATGTTATTCACCCTACTAGAAAAGACAAGTTCTACAAAAATTTCAATGATTACAAAAAGGTTCTTTCAAATCGAAAAGAGCATATCGCTAAAGTTGAAGAAGCCCATGAGCATTGCAATTATGCAACATCTAGAGTTGACAATTCTAATGATTATGCCAAGTTCAAGAAAAGCTCTAAGAAAAAAGTTGGCATCCTCGTAAGAGAGTTTGAACAAAGAAAGGCTGCATGGCAATATGCTCGAGCTCAAGAATCACGAACTGGTTCAATCGATGTGACCAAACTTCACAAGTACAAATACGATGATCAAATCTTTTCTTCAGTTACATCTCTAGCAGATGCCAAGTCTCACGGAATGATTTTTCTCGTTGACTATTCCGGTTCAATGAGTCAAGTGTTGAGTGGAGTTCTTCTTCAGTTATTGAATCTTACAGAGTTCTGCGACAAAGTCGGAGTTCCTTACCAAGTTATTTCATTCACCTCAGGTAGAGAATATGACGATGAGCGAGATTCATCATTTGATGGCGAGATCAACATACATGATATTCAACACAATGAAATTCTTTCAAGCAAGATGAAAAAAATCGAAAAGGCAGAGGCTCGAGAGTTCTTATTCATGCAAGCCAATTCAAGAGGTCATTATTACGGAGGAGCATGGTACATTCCCACTAAAGAGCAATTAGGCGGTACTCCACTTGATTCGACTCTTGCAAATATGGGACACATTATCAAATCTTTCAGAGCAAACCACAGAGTTCAAAAACTCAACATAATTACTCTAACAGATGGTGACTCGCATAATGTTGATTTTGAAGGTAGATTCGACAAACGTGGAGGAGCAGGTCCTGCTCTTCAACTAGATGGCAAGATGTACAAAGTAGGTAGTGGTTACAATGTGAGAACAGAATCTTACAACAAAATTATCGCTGAGCATTACAAAGTCAATATGATTGGCTTCTTTCTTCCTGAGTCAAAGAGTGCTGCAAAACATCGTATTCAACATGCAAGACGAGGTTCGAATAAGAACTCACTTAGCTACTCAGAACAAAATGCTCAAAGCAGGGAAGATATGAAAACTTGGAGAAATGAAAAACACTTCTCCATTAATTCAACTATGGGGTACAGCTCCTACTATGTTCTTGACACCAATGTTAATATTCAAGACGAGGGTGACTTCCTTACTGACATTCAAGACAAGAGCGGAAAGAGCATGGCCGAGTCAAAGAACTCTCAGAACAAGTTGGCGAGAGAATTTGCGAAACATCACAACTCTTCGAAAAACGTACGAATCCTAATGAGAAAATTCGCTGAAACTATCGGATAAGACCAGGATGCCCGAGAACATACTTTATATGAATAGCCAAATAGATAAGACAGGAACAGTATCACGAGATGCATTGAGGGCATTCTCGAGGCTGAAAAAAAATGCATTTTTTACTAAAATAAAGCATTTTTGTTCTTTACATTGGGCTGCGACTATCGTATAATACTATTATAACAATTGAGGAATACATAACAAAAAAAGGTTAGATTATGAATAATATACAAAGACAACAAGTCATCGCCGCCAATGCGAAAAAACTGGCATCCGAGATGGGTTCAGGTGAACACTCTCGTAAAGATATCATTGCTAAAGCTAAAGCTCTTGGCATGAAAGACTCAGAAGGCTACAATGTAGTTTACAAGTCAATGTCTGCCGGTTCAAAACGAGGTTACTACTCGTTCGATTCAGTTCCAGCTTCGGCTTCGGTTTCTGAAATTCCAGTGACCGCAATGGCAAATGCCACAAAGGTAAATTATCACTCAGTACAATCTGTGACTGACGATGAGATTTATGTCCCATCTAAAGTACCAGAGTACATCAAGTGGGGTGAGTTCAATACCATCAAAAAGGTGGTAAAGTCTAAGATGTTTTACCCGATTTATATTTCAGGTCCATCTGGTAATGGTAAGACTATGATGGTCGAACAAGTCTGCGCTGATACGGGACGTCAATATGTCCGAGCTCAGATTTCACCAGAAACGGACGAAGACGATTTGATCGGTGGCTTCCGTTTGATTAACGGAGAAACGGTTTTCCAAAAAGGTCCGGTTATCAAGGCAATGGAAAAAGGAGCAATTCTTTTGATTGACGAGATTGACCGAGCTACTAACAAGATCATGTGTCTTCAAGGCGTTCTTGAGGGTAACCCAGTTCTTCTTAAAAAGACTGGTGAAGTTATCACTCCTGCCGAAGGGTTCAACGTGATTGCCACTGCGAATACCAAAGGACGAGGTTCAGATGACGGACGTTACTCTGCCGCTTCAATTATTGACGATGCGTTCTTAGAACGATTTGTCGCTGCGATTGACCAACCTTTCCCTGCTCCAAATATTGAGGAAAAGATTGTCATGGCTCACATGTTGAAATTTGATTCAGTCGACGAAGATTTCCTAAAGAAATTGGTCGCATGGTCAAATGTTATTCGAAAGACCTTCGAAGCTGACGGAGTTGATGAGGTAATCTCAACTCGCCGGTTATGCCACATAACTAAGACTTTTAAAATCTTCGGTGACCGAATGAAGAGTATCGCTCTCTGCATCAGTCGATTCGACGAAGAAACCAAGGAAGCATTCCTTGACCTCTACTCTAAGGTTGACGAAAATGTCAACTATGGAGATGAGACCGAAACAGTTGACCCAACGCCAGAAGAACTGGCAGAGTCTCTTTATGAAAAGGAAATGAATACACCTTAATGAATTTGCGAAAGCAAAACCTAACCTAACCTCAAAAATCCTCGCTCTGGTCAAACAGAGCGGGGTACTTTTTATATAAATAAATAAACAGGAAGTAGAAAATTATATTATGCAATTAAGTAATGAAACAATTGAAGTATTGAAAAACTTCGCCAACGTCAATCCGAACTTAGTAGTTTCGGCCGGTTCTAATCTAAAGACAATCAGTGAAGCAAAGAACATTATGGCTTCTGCTGATATATCTGAAACATTTGATAATGGGTTTGGGATATATGACTTGAATGAGTTCTTATCAGCTCTAAATCTGATTGACTCACCAACACTAGAGTTCACAGATAATGCTGTGAAGATCAAAAACAACTCGTCACAAGTTGAATATCGATTTGCTAATATTGAGATATTAACTCAACCAGCCAAATCAGTAACAATGCCAGATGTGGATTTGTGTTTAAAGTTATCTGCAGATGATATTTCTCAGATTAAACGAGCCGCCGGAGCGCTAGGACACCCAGTACTTTCTCTTTCGGTTATAGATAATAGTGTAGTCGCAAAAGTATGTGACCCAAATAATCCAACTGCGAATACTTGGAGCAAAACTATTCCAACAGATCGAATTGACGATTTTGCCGCATTTGATTATCAATTTTTAATTTCTAACTTGAAGTTGTTGCCAGGTGACTACGATGTAAGCATCTCAAACAAATTGATCTCAAGTTGGAAAAGTCCAATAGTTGAATATTGGATAGCGCTAGAAAAAACATCAACCATACAGGAATAATATATTATGGCAGAACAAGAAACAACATATAACGCTGACGCCGCCGCCGAAAATGGCAAAGGTCCAGCACCAGAAGTAAACCTAGGAGACTTCTCCGTAATGGTAGCTATTATTGATACCGTTAGTAAGAGAGGTGGCTTCGAAGGTCAAGAGCTCCAAGATGTCGGAACTCTTCGAACTCGTTTGGTTACCTTTATCAACTATCATCAACCACAAGATGAAGCTGGTAATCCGACCGAAGGACCAGAAGTCGCTGGGTCTGAATCAGAACCAGAAACTCTGAATATTGACGAAGCGGAAGAACTAATCGATAGTTAGTCCGCTTAGACTCCCTGTGGGGCGAAGGGTAACCAGGCTCCATTTTTTTAAGTGAGTTTTATATTATGAATAATTTTTTATGGGTCGAAAAGTATCGACCAAAGACAATCCAAGATTGTATTTTACCATCACCACTAAAACAAATCTTTTTAAAGGTTGTTGAACAAGGTGAATTGCCAAATATGATTTTGAGTGGTACCTCCGGTTTAGGAAAGACCACAATCGCTCGAGCTTTATGTAGTGAGCTCGACCTTGATGTTCTACAAATTAATGCATCAGAAGAAAGTGGTATTGATACCCTACGTTCGAAGATAAAACAATTTGCGTCTTCTGTATCATTGCATAGCGGAAAACACAAAGTAGTATTATTAGATGAAGCAGATTACCTGAATGCCCAATCAACTCAACCTGCACTTCGAGCTTTCATCGAAGAGTTTAGTGCTAGTTGTAGATTTATTCTTACTTGTAATTTTAAGAATCGAATCATTGAACCCTTACATTCAAGGTGTTCTGTTATTGAATTTAATACAAATAAAACTGATCTTTCTAAACTCTGTGTTGAGTTCTTAGAAAGGCTCGAGTATATTCTTAATACTGAAAAGGTTTCCTACAACAAAAAAGTTGTAGCTGAACTCATTATGAAGTATGCTCCAGATTGGCGTAGAGTTTTGAATGAATGTCAAAAGTTTTCAACATCAGGTGAGCTCGAAAGCGATGCTTTAGTTACTCTTAACAATAAAAAGATTGCTGAATTGGCATCACACATCAAAGGTAAAAACTTTCGTGAAATGAGAAAGTGGGTAGCACTTAATAGTGATATCGATTCATCTGCTATTATTCGTGGTATATATGATTCAATGTATGAACACATAGAAGCATCTTCTATTCCACAGGCAGTAATTATCCTTGGTGAATATCAATATAAAGCAGCTTTTGTGGCTGATAAAGAACTAAACATGGTAGCATGTCTAACAGAACTAATGGGAAGTACAACATGGAAGTAGACTCAATATTTATATTAGCAATGATGGTAGCAATTATCGTCGGAGCATGTTATTTAAGACTAACAATTTAAAATGGGAAAAGGAATGACACCAAAGAAAGGCTATGACGATAAAAAGTTTAAAGCCAATTATGACGGAATCGATTGGTCAGGCGTTCGAAAGAACCGAGAAGGATTAATGGGTTCAAAGACTCGCGTGCATGAAGATCAGCGAGCAAAAATTAAAGCAAAAATTGACAAGCAGGAAATAGATGACTCCGTTTGATTATTTAAACTCAATTAATACTGGCAAAGATAATCTTGATACTTCAGATTATGTACCTTTTATGATAAACCGTGGTTTGTCTTATCACCAAGACACCGCACTTCTTGCTAATGAAATGAATAAGTACCCGTCGGTTGATTATAAAATGCAATATGACTTTTATAAAAACTCAGTCAGACCACGCAAGCGATTTGGGAAATGGCATAAAGCAGCAAAACCAACCGCTGATATCGAAGTAATTAAACAGGCATACAATTATTCACGAGAAAAAGCTGAAGTTGTTTATGAAATTTTAACAAAAGAACAAATAAAAGAACTTAAAAAAATATGGAATATAAAATCTTAGTATTATTATCTAATATATTTTTTGTTGCTGCTGGGTGGTATCTTGGTAGAGACAGAGGACGTAAAGAAACTATTAAAGCTTTAGACTCAATATTAGCAAGGGTGGCAGATGATGTTAATGCTGGCCGAAGCCTCGATTGGCTAAACAGTGAAGACCGAGATATTTATAAATAATATTTTGAGTTGAATAATGAATACAAATGATGACATCATAAAATGGGAACCAGCTGATATGCTGGAGGTTTCTTTAAGAGAACCCGATGACTTTTTAAAAATAAAAGAGACACTTACTCGAATAGGTGTATCTTCTAAACGAGATGAAAATACTCTTTTTCAATCGTGTCATATTCTTCATAAACAAGGTCGATATTTTATAGTACATTTTAAAGAACTCTTTTTGTTGGATGGTAAACCATCTAATTTAACAGAAAACGATATTGAAAGAAGAAACACCATTACTGATCTTTTAAGTGATTGGGGTCTACTCAACATTATAGAAGAAAACAAAATTAAAGGGCGATTCGCCCCACTTAAACAAATTAAAATTATTTCACATAAAGAAAAACGAAACTGGAATTTAGAGTCTAAGTACTCTATTGGAAATATAAAGAAAGTATAATATGACAAACCTAAACAAACTATCAAAAAAGAAATTAGAAGAACTGGGTCGTGAAAAAGGCGTGGAACTAGACAGACGCAAGTCAAAGGCAATCTTAGTTGAAGAACTAGAAGCTTACTTATGTAAGTGTGGTAATACAGAAGATGAAAATGGATTCTGTGATGGTTCACATGCTAAGACAAAAGTACAAGAAGAAACTGAAGTAATATATGAGTTTGTTCCAGCAACTGATGGCCATTCAAAAGCTTACAATTATACACAGATTTTGAATACTGAATTTGAAACTGAAGGAGCAGCAAAGGTAGTAACTTTCCAATATGGTGGTAAAGTTGTTTCTAAAAAACCAAAGTTTGTAGTAGTTAAGTAATGGCTCAAGCATCAGCTCAACACATCTTAGTGTCGACTGAAGAAATGTGTAATCAATTAATCGAAAAGATTAAGACCGGAACACCTCTTCAAGTATTGGCACCAGAATATTCACAATGCGCAAGTGGTACTAGAGGCGGAGATTTAGGCACGTTTGGACCTGGCCAGATGGTACCAGAATTTGATAAAGTTATTTGGTCAGCTCCTATAAATAAAGTTCAAGGTCCAATTAAAACAGACTTTGGATATCACTTAATCGTAGTTACCAATAGAACATGAGAAAAGGTTTATTTGTTTTTTATGGCCAAGCTTTTAGGAATAAAGAAAATAGCTTAAATGTCCAAAAAGAAATAAGCCAATCTCACATAAAGCTTTTAGAATCTTTAAAAGGTTATAAGATTGATGTTCTAATAAACTCTTATAAAACTTTATATGAAAAAGAGTTAATATCGTTATATCAAAACCACCTTATATGTTCGAACTTTATAGATGACAAAAAACATCAAGAATTATTTAGTGAATACCCAAAACAAGGTACACGAATAATTGCAAATTATACAATAGATATAATAAATCAAAACACTCAAATTGAAGATTATGATTTTCTGTTTATTTGTCGAATTGACGGATTATTAAAAGATAAATTTATAGAAGAGTTTAAGCTTAAAGATAAAATTATGTATCCTCATCCAATCCAATCTCATGAGGGCCCGAACAACAAAAAACATTATCTAGGCAATGAACCCCAAACTCTTTTTATTGGTGATGCTTTTGTTGTTATTCCTAAAAAGTACTTTTTTATTTTAGAGCATAAAGATTTGTTACACCATTTTGCTACAGACAGATTAACAAGTTTAAATTTATACTTAGGAAAAGACATTGATTTTTTCTTACATAAGTGTTATAGCGCAAACACACGTGAACAGAGAAACCCTTTTTATAGATTACCAAACAGAAGTGAAGGTTCAGATTGTTGGAGAGGGCTTGAAAATCTAATATTTGATATAAAAAAAGAAAAAAATTATAAATAGAACATAAACAATTTCCTGCACATTTAATTGAATACTATGCCAAAGGAATAAAGTCTTCGGACTCCTGCGGAGAAAGCTCAACCCCCTCTTGAAATAGATGAGGTAGACCCACTGCAGATGGGAAGAGCCTGTTAGATTTAATTAAATAATTCACAATAACACAAACACAAACATAGAAAGACACACACAATGCCAGAAACAAAAAACCCGTATGAAATCCGCCTTGACATTTTAAACATGTCAAAAGACTTATTAGTCGAAAAATGGAATTCAACAAACTATGCATTACAAGAACACTATAATGCAAAAACACAGCGTGCAATGGAAACTGAATCAGAGCTTCCAGCTCCTTATGAACCATTGTCATTTCCTAGTGAAGACGATATAATTTCTAAAGCTCGCCAACTTAATGAGTTTGTGAGCAATGGTTAGAATATAAATAACCTTGTTACAAGTTGTAACGATTGTTCATTCAAATTAAAATATTATGGAAATTATAGCATACACTGCGATTTGGCTTGCGGTTAGTGGATTGTTTGCAATGCTTTTATTGTCAAATGACCCTTATGCTCGAGCCAAAAAACTTGCTGATATTGCTCTAGAGCGTATCGAAGTACTAAAGCACAAGTGGCTTGAATCAGAAAAAGCTGGACGTGATATTGGTATGGAATCTGCTAAGAAATCTTGGAAGAAAAACCATGCTAAGAAGTGGAAAGCTAGTAGACGATAGCTACTTAATTAAATAGAAAATAAACTGCACCTCATTTTTTTCGGAAAGTGAGGTGCTTTGTCTTATAAATAATACTGATGGCGCTCATGGTGAGGTCATCAATACAACAATAACTCGCTTAAAGAGGAGAAAAATAATATGACAATTAATCATATCTTGGCGCAATTCGATGCCTTAACTAACGACCCAAGAATCTTGGGATTTCAACCGATGTTCGATAGAGTCGAACGTCAACTACAACATTCACAGGATACTTATCCACCACATAATGTTGTTTACGATAAAAACGAAGACGGAGAAGAGTCTTATATCATTGAACTTGCATTAGCGGGTTATACTGAAGATAAGATTGACGTTAAAGTAGAAGATGACCAACTCACTATTATTGGTGATATGGGAGAAGACGAAAGAGAATACCGCGCAAAAGGTATTGCGACTCGAAAGTTTAAAAAGTCTTTTACCCTTGGTGAATATCTTGTAGTACAAGGTGCAAAGTTCGAAAATGGTTTACTTAAAGTTACTATTGATAGAGTAGTGCCAGAAGAAAAGAAACCACGCACTATCGAAATTAATAGTAAGAAAACTAAAAAAAAGTCTTTACTAACTGAGTAATATCTGATATAGTATTACTATAAAAGATTAAGAAACACTCCTGGTTATGAGATTAAACTAACCATTTTTATCTTGACATTTACACCTAGTTGGTGTACTATATTATATTATGAGCAATGGATTTTATACATCAGTTGAAAGATACGGAAACAAGTTGTTATATCGTGGATATGACGACGAATGCAAACGGGTTCAAAAACGAGTTCCGTATAAACCAACTCTTTATTTAGAATCTAAAAAGCCATCAACTGAATGGCATTCTATCGACGGACAAAACGTTGAACCACTTCAGCTAAGTTCGATGGCTGAATATAAAGATTTTGTCAAAACACATGGTAGTGTTGCTAAAATATATGGAAACAAAAAACATATTCCTGCTTTTATTCAGCATGTGTTTCCTAATGAAATTAATTTTAATCGTGGACTAATTGATGTTTGGTCTTTTGATATTGAAACTGAATACGGATATGGTTTTCCAAACCCTGATAATCCAGTTGTTCCTATTCTGTCAATTGCCTTAAAGAGTTCTCGTGAAACTTTCTATCGTGTTTGGGGTATGGGAGACTATGACCCAGACAAATCAGAACTTGACTTAGATATAAAATATTACAAGTGCAAGAATGAACAAGAATTACTTCACGAGTTTTTAACACATTGGTCACAAAATCACCCCGACATTGTTACAGGTTGGAACTCAAGATTTTTCGATATTCCATATTTAGTTGCAAGAACTGCTCACCTGCTTGATAGTCAGATAGTCAAACAATTCTCACCCTGGAAGTTGGTTGAACGACAAGAGATTTTTATTCAAGGTCGAATGAATGTCTCATATCGCATTCAAGGAGTTGCAGACTTGGACTATATGGAACTATTCAAAAAGTTTGCTTATACATATGGTAACCAAGAATCATATTCACTTAACCACATTTCTCATGTTGTACTTGGAGAACAAAAGATTGATTATGGTGAATACGGAAACCTTAAGAATTTACATAATGAAAACTATCAGAAGTTCATCGATTACAATATTAAAGACGTTGAGCTAATTGAAAGACTTGAAGAAAAGATCGGTCTGATTACTCTAGTTGCTACTGTTGCTTATATGGGCGGTGTTAATTATGGCGATACCCTAGGAACAACTGCAATATGGGATGCAATCATTTATCGTAATCTTTGCCGAAAGAAACAAGTACCAAACATAGAACAAATCAGACAGAGTGATTATCAGATTATTGCTGGTGGTGAAAAGATTGCTGGCGGATATGTTAAAGAAGTTCAAGAAGGTATGCATGACTGGGTAATGTCTTTTGACTTAAACTCTCTTTATCCAAACATTATTGTACAAAACAATATCTCGCCCGAAACAATGCGAGCAGAAGAACAAAAGTTTGGAGTAAACCCTGATACTATACTTGATGGCTCTGCCCCTAAACCAGAAGAACATTACTCAATGTGTGGTAATGGCGCAATGTTTACAAATGGAAAGCAAGGAATCATACCCGAGATTATTGAAAAGCTATATGCCCATCGAGTTGAAGTAAAAGACAAGATGCTTACAAAAAAACGAGAACGAGAAATCAAAGGTTCTAAAGCAATTGATATTGAAATTACTCGACTTGAGACAACTCAGCATGCGGTTAAGATTTTGCTCAACTCTCTTTACGGAGCTATGGCCAACAAATGGTTCAAGTATTATGAACCACAGATGGCTGAAGGTGTAACTCTTACAGGTCAATCGGTTATTCGGACTTCAGAAAAAGCTGTTAACGATTTGCTTCAAAGAATTTTCAAAGACAATGCTGACCGAGTTATTGCTATTGATACAGATTCACTTTATGTGAATGTTGATGACGTGGTAAATGCTCAACCAAATGAAGACCCGCTCGATCTACTTGACAAGTTTGCTACAAGAATTATTGAGCCTGAATTAGAAAAAGCATTTAAACAATATGAAATCACAACTAATGCGTTCAAGCCAAGAATGGTTATGAAACGAGAAGTGATTGCTGACAGAGCTATTTGGACTGCTAAGAAAAGATACATATTAAATGTACTTGATTCGGAAGGTGTCCGATTTGCTAAACCTAAGATTAAGATGATGGGTATTGAGGCAGTCAAGTCTTCTACTCCTATGAGTTGCCGAGATGCAATGAAAGGTATGTTCAAGATTATGCTCGAAGGTGGTGAAGACGCAACTCAAAAAGCTATCCGTGATTTCAAGATAGCATTTAAAAACCTCAAGCCAGAAGACATTGCTTTTCCTAGAAGTTGTAATGGAATTGACAAGTTTCATTCTAAGTCTTCAATATATGCTAAAGGTACTCCGATACATGTTCGTGGTTCTCTTTTATATAATCACCGACTAAAAGTTCTTGGCCTTGAAGATGAATATGAAAAGGTAGAAAACGGAAATAAAATCAAGTTCATATATTTGATGAAACCAAACCCAATACAGGAAAACATTATTTCGTTTGCTAGTGTATTACCAAAGGAATTTGAGTTGCATAAATATATTGATTACGACAAACAATTTGAAAAGGCCTTTCTTGAACCTCTAGAGATTATACTTGACTCTATCGGCTGGACATCAGAACCAGTGGCAAACCTTCAAGAGTTCTTTCAATTTTAAATTGACATAAACCACAAAATAGGATATATTATAAACAATGAGTAATTGGTCAGAAGATATGAAACGCATGCATGAAAAGTTTGAAGTGCATGAAGCAATTAAAAAAATGGATAAAGCCGCCCTTAAATCCTTCTTACGATTTAGAGTAGCGTGTGTACAAGAAGAAGTGGATGAGCTCAAGTCAGCAACCGCCGCCAATTTGCCAATCGACGCAGAAGAAACAGTTGATGCATTAATCGATATTTGCGTGTTTGCAATTGGTACTTTAGATTTATTTGGCATCGATGCGAATGCCGCATGGGACGAAGTATTGCGAGCTAACGTTAATAAAGAAGTTGGTATCAAACCAGA
>Ga0181400_1000143_pt1 | contig 28227 bp, 28 predicted proteins | sample 23SPOviralmetaG_FD_130129 | JGI IMG/M metagenome (GOLD analysis project Ga0181400, IMG submission 130129) | Marine viral communities from the oligotrophic San Pedro Time Series (SPOT) site, San Pedro Channel, CA, USA - 23 SPOT_SRF_2011-06-22 | ecosystem: Environmental > Aquatic > Marine > Strait...
ACATTTTTATAATCAAACAATAAGAAAATCCGTTGCTGTATTCGGAACTATATTTAATAATGTTCGCATTCGTAAATATAATAGTACGGAAGAAAGGGTTCCAATCTCTTATGGACCAAGACAAAAGTTTCTTGCCAGTATAGAATCAGATAAAAGAGATGAAGCAGTTGCGATCAAAGTGCCAAGAATGAGTTTTGAGATCACCGATATATCTTATGATTCTGCAACAAGTTTAAATAAGAATAATAAGATATATTTCAATGATACCGTTACTGGCAAAGATGTTATAAATCAAAGTGTTCCTTACACATTGGGTATGCAATTAAATATTCTTTCCAAGACTCAAGATGAAGCCCTTCAAATTATGGAGCAGATTCTTCCTACTTTTACACCAGAATATACAGTGGCTATCAAGGATATGAATGGGCCAGGCTCATCTGTTGATGTACCAATTATTCTTGAAGGTGTTTCTTTTCAAGATGAGTACGAAGGAGATTTCGAAACAAGGAGAACAATCCTTCATACCCTTGATTTTAAAATGAAGATTAGATTCTATGGACTAACTACCACTAAGCCACTTATCAAAACTGTTGAAGCAGAATTATTTGATACAACAGTGGAAGCACGACCTTCAGAACCTATCGATAGAGTTAAAGCCACAACAGGAGCATCTGATACCGCAGATAACTTTACAGCAACAACAACATTTGGCTTTGATGATTAATAAAAACTGTATAAATAAACAAAGAAAGATTTAATTAAAAAAATATGAGTGCAATTATAACCCCAACATTTAGAAGAAACGCTGTTTCAGATTTCAAGGCTGGCGTAGACAACGAAGCCAATAATTATTACATTGGTATAGGAAAACTTACACCTTGGCCCAATAATCCAGGTGAACAAGGCCAGCCATCCGTAGGAGAAGAATCCTCTACATTTGTCGAGCCACTTCCACAGGTGACCTTGAATGAAGAAAAGGATGTCCGAGATGAATTGATGACACTAGTCAAGGTTTCGACGGATGATGTCAGAGCCATGATTCCAAAGAATCAATGGAAGCCGAATAGAAAATATAAGAGATATGATCCTACCGACCCTCTTACCTTTGAATATGAAGGACAATTTTTCCCGTGCGTATCAGTAAGTAATGATAGGATATATCTTTGCGTTGCAAACGGTGCTCAACAAGTAGCACCTGGTCTTAATGGAACTCCGGCGGATAGCTTGAGAGCTCCAGATTATGATAATATTACATTTCAAAATAATGGTGTCAATGGAAACCCCGCAAATAGAGTTAGCATCGAAGATGATAATGGTTATATGTGGGCATACCTAGGTGATCTGAAGAGTAATAGTAAACTGGATAATGATCAGTTTGTTGGAATTCCAGACGTATTGATTGATACAGAGCAAAATGAATCACGCGCAACTGCAGCTAAAGCAGCAACTGGCGGACTAATTTATGGTTTTAAGGTAATTGAAACTTCAAATCAAATTCCTACCACCGTTGATCTTGTTATTGAAGGTGTTGGCGAAGACGGCAATGCACTGCCTAACACTGATATTATTATTAACGGACAAGTTCAATCACCTTTTGTTGTCAATGGGTTGGCCGCAGGTGGATCAAGTATCAATGAAATCAAATATTCGGGAAGCCTCAGAGCAGCACCATTGGGATATGCTAAGGCAACTGTTACTGCATATGGAGATAAAAATGATATCACGACCAAAATTGATGATGTTCAAATAATTCCTCTTCTTGCGCCAATCGAAGGATTTGGATACGATGTTAGAACCACCACTCCAGCACATTTCGTTGGACTATATACTAGATTTGCAGAATCAGTCGATGGCGAAGCCCTTACAACTGTTGCATACAGACAAATCTCAATTATCAAGAATCCTCAAAGAAGAAATGATAGTCCTAGATATACAACAGAAGATGACACCTTCTCCGATGAAGAAGGTGGTCTAGGAGAAAGTATTCATTATGATAAAGAACAAGCACTCGATTGTTTAAATTATATCCAATTCGAAGAAAATACAGGTCTTGCTGAACGCACTGCTGGAACTATTATGACACAACTTGATATAAATGGGGCACCAAAAGCCAGAGGCACTATTGTTCATGTTGATACTGGAAATTATAGAATCTATTACCAACAAGCAGACTTTCATTCAGGCAATTTCTTACCTTTCAATTCAGTTGAAGCTATTACTATACCTGATCTATCTGGCGGTAGCAACACGATCGAAGCTTCGAATGTACTAGAAGTCGTAGAGAGTGAATATATTCATAATACAGGTGAAGTTCTTTTTGTAGATAACAGAAAAAGAATTAATAGAAATGCCGACCAGATCGAAGACCTTAGAATTATCATACAATTTTAATTAATTAAATATAATATAATATGCCAAATAATATCACAGTTTATGGGGGAACACCTCACGTAGATGATTTCCAAACACCTATTGATGGTAGAACGAAAACACCAGAGGAAAGTAATTATCTAAGAATCCTTTATAAGCCAGGAGTTTCTGTCCAAGCTAGAGAGCTTAACCAGATGCAATCAATGGTGCAGTCTCAGATTGATACATTGGGACGAGGATCATTTCAAGATGGAGCTACTATTGCCGGTGGAGAAAAGCAGTTTGATGATGGTATTTACGCCGTTGATATTAATATTATAGACGAGAATGGAGAGGTCTTCGATGTTGGTAATGGTGTCAATAGAAAACACTTCCTTGATAATTTAACAACATTACAATATAAATACCCAACTTCCCAATCTGCTTCAAGAGGAGATTATTATATTAATGCCACAGTATTAAGTTATGTAGATATTCCCACAGGAGAGGATTCATATAATGTGAGATTTTTTATAAGATATGATAATTCATATCGCGATGATGATGGTATCGAATATAATACATTTCCAGACGACGCGTCCAATATATTCTATGGTGGCGTTGATAACATTCTTAGACTAGATGATGATAGCGTTGCCAACCAAGTCGGCGCTCTTCGTGGTAATGGCCCTATTTCCTCTTTCGGTGAGATTGATCCCAATGACCCAAATTCAACAAGAGGGCCCATACAACAAAATGGCTCTATCGGAACCGTTATCTCCGGTTCGCTTCGACAGGCCATCGTTGCAAAAGTTGATTCAGGTATATTCTTTGTAAAAGGTGAATTTGTATTGAATGATGAACAGTCTATATATTTCATAAAACCTGTATATGATTATCTGGCTAATGGAAAACTTGCTTTTAGAGTAGTCGAAACTGTTTTAAAAGGTACAGAACGTTTAGACCTTCAAGATAATTCGGCAGGCTATCCTAATTCCAAGGCACCAGGTGCAGATAGATATACAATCGATCTACAACTCCTTTTCCTAAGTGAAAAAGATATTGCTTCTACGAATGATGAAGATTTTATCAATAATAATTCTGATGTAATAGATATTGCCACTACAACTGGAAATGATCAATCTTCTAGTGCAGAATCATATTCTCATGTATTAACTATTGAAGATGGTAAAGATAGGACAAAGGTTGCTGATGTTTTAGATAGTAATATTACAAATGTTCTCGCTCGAAGAACAGAGGAAGAAAGTGGTGATTATGCTGTTGAGCCTTTCGTCATTGATATTAGAGAATACTATAATGATACCGCAGATTCTGAAAACCGTGGATTATATACCCTACAACAAATTAAAGATGATGGTATTTCTATAACATCTGATGATATCTCTGGACTTGTTACCAGCGGTTCAACGACCCTAAACCTTGGCGATTTGGATGATTCCGTTGAATCAAATGCGAAGATTGAGCAATATGGCGAATCCAGATTCTCAATTGGCATTGAGCCTTCAGTTGCTTATGTAGAAGGATTTCGAATTGAAGCAACAGAGAGAATTGATATTCCTGTTGAGAAGGCAAGAAGGACAGAGGATTCTGTTCTTACTACGATGTCTGCTACTTTAGGATCATACATTGAATCTGATACACCTTTTTCGGGTATTCCTAGTTTAGGAATGAATGTTGTGCAAGGTGCAGCAACAGCCAAGGTAAGAGGAATTGAAAAGGTTGGTACCAAATTTAGATTATATCTTTATAATATTGCTGGTGTATTTGTGGGAGGCACTAATCCAACCGCTATAACAGGTGGTTCTAATAGTTTTTCTTTTACTCCCAGTAGCGGATTAAAAGAATCTGATGAAAACGAAAGTTTCATTACACTTCCTTATGAAAATATTGAAAGTGTTCTAACCTCCGCAGGATCCCAGCCCCAATTAAGGATTAGATCGAAAGATACAGGTAGTATTACAAGTACAGCGCCAAATATTTGTAAACTTGACTTCTCCCAGAACGATGTGACAGAGTCTCGGCTATATGATATTGAGGCTGGCGAAACTTACTTGATTATGACTACTAATGGTGATGTTGTTATTCCAGACAGCGCTACTTTTGAAGGCGAAGGCAAAATCCTAAAGTTGAATCTGCCTTCAGGTCATAACCTCCAGCCTGGCAATTATGACGTTATGAATACATACACTGCTTCATTGACCGATGTCAAAACTAAGTCTTCAGCTAATTTTACTAAAACATTCGGCGAGGGCGCAATAACCTCGGAATTTGAAGGACTAGGAAAAGTCGATGTATATGAAATTGTAAGCGCAAAATATTTCTCGGACACGAATAGTGATGGGGTATTAAATACAGTAGATGATTCACCAGCTGCTGAAAGTAGCGTAGATATCACAAGTGAGATCGAGTTGGATGATGGTCAAAGAGACGGTATTTATAAAGAATCAAAGATTAGATATTTAGGTGGCGTAGACCTCAGTGATAAAACAGTAATAGTTACATTTAAACACTTTGAACGAAGCACGGGCGGCAACTTTTATAGTAAAAATTCATATAATACAATTGATTATAAAGACATTCCTTCGTATAATGAAGTTAGACTTAGTGATATCCTCGATTTCCGCGGAGATGAAGACATCACAAATGTAACCAATACTGGTCTAACAACATTCTTCGATCCAAATAGTATTGCACAAGCAACAGTAAATTATTATCTCAATAGAATCGATGTTGTTGTTGTAAATACCCTCGGAGAATTTAAGGTCATAACTGGCACGCCTGCTCTATATCCAGATCAGCCAAGTATACCTGATAATGCAATGCATCTCTATACCGTCAATGTTCCTGCTTATACTTTTGATATTAAAGATATCGAAAATGACTACATTGACAATAGAAGATACACAATGAGAGATATTGGTGAACTTGAAAATCGTATCAAGAATATCGAATATTATCAGACCATGTCTTTATTAGAAAATGATGCTAATGAAAAGCAGATCAATGATGAAGATGCCGATGGCAGTGTGGGTATGGAAAGATTTAAGAATGGAATCGTAGTTGATAGTTTCCTTGGTCATGGTACAGCAGATACAATTGATCCTGCTTACGCAGCTTCAGTTGATAAGGTCGAAGGTCTGATGAGACCTACCTTTGAGGAATCTAATAATAGATTTGTTCTAACTCCAGAATCTGATACCAGTGGCATAAATCCAGATGGTATGGCCACACTTGATATGGTTAGTAAAACCGTAGATGAAAATGGCAACGAAACTGCTGGCGACGAAGTCGCATTTATTAATCAAGATCAGGCAAGTATGCACATGAGTGTTAATCCTTATGCCGTCGCCGCATGGTGGGGAGAGATGAAACTGTCTCCTTCATCTGATCAATGGAAAGAAACAAGGCAAAGACCAGATATTGTTGTTAATAGAGGAAATGACGCATCGGTCTTAAATAATATCAGAAATGCTGTCAGAGCACAGGGAACACAGTGGGGCTCTTGGAGAACGAACTGGGTTGGAAGATTTAGATGGCGCCGCCGCGGCGGCTTTCGCGGCCGAGGTCGTGCTAGTTCATGGAGGCGTTTTGGCCGAAGGGGTCGTAGATGGCGCCAATGGTTGAGATACGGTCTTAGAACCACAGTGAGTGTTGAAACTGTAAGAAGAACAGTTAATAATAAGATTGTAGATACTTCTTTTGTTCCATTCATAAGATCAAGGAGAGTATATTTTACAGGTAAGTTATTCAGACCAAATACAACATTGCATCTTTATTTTGATGGCGTTGATATATCTTCATATGCAACTAAAGCCCCTTTTGTTGAATTTAAGAACAATACAGATGCTAGAAATTTCCTAGGTAGAACTGATACTCAGATATTCAAGACTTTGACTGGCAATACTGGCAGAGAAGAATTGGTAACAGATGATGCAGGAAGTATTACTGGATATTTCGTCATTCCTAATAATTCTGAACATAAATTCAGAACAGGTGAAAGAGAAGTTATTCTATCAGATTCTTCTACTGGAGCTAAGGCTGATGATTCAACAACCTCTGCATCTGTGGAATATAGTGCGACAGGTGTGATTCAACATACACAAAGAACTGTTGTTTCAACAAGAAGAGTCCGAATCAGAAGAGATTGGGTTTTCCATAGAAGAAATGTTCGAGTTCGTCGGAGAAGAAGGAGATGGAGAGACCCATTAGCTCAATCATTTATGATTGGGGAAATTGAAACGGGTGTGTATGCTACATCAGTGGATTTATATTTCCAAAAGAAATCTAATAATGTTCCTGTTCAGATGTATATTGTCACAACCGATAATGGTTATCCTTCACAGGAAATCATACCGGGCAGTGAGATAACTTTAATGCCAGAGGATGTGAATATCGACAGCACTCGTGCCACCGCAGCCACAAACTTCAGATTTGAATCGCCTGTCTATCTTTCACCGGGTGTGGAATACGCAATTGTTGTACTATCTAATGATGATAATTACAGAATGTGGCTTTCAGATATAGGTAAAGAAGATGTTACCACAGAGAAAATGATTGTGAAGAATCCATATACAGGTGTGATGTTCAAATCACAGAATGCTTCGACATGGACTGCCGATCAGAATAAAGACTTCAAGTTCAAATTAAATAGAGCTGACTTCAAGAAGAGTGATGGAAGCGTTGTATCCGAATCAAATCCATTGACAAAGGTATATGAGTTTGATCTATTGCGCGAACTTTCAGATGATAGTCCACAGCAAGAGATTTCTGTAAATTATTCACAATTGATGCTTCAAGCCGAAGAGGTGAATCTTCCACAAACATCTATTAGATACCAGTTATCTATTAAAGGAGCCAATGCCGACGGGTCACGCACGGATGCAGAGTATGTTGATGTTACCCCAGGTGAAGAATATTACCGAGGTGGAACAATCGATACTGACCTAACCAACGCAATAAAACTCAAAGTTACGATGACTAGCTCATCTCCTTTTATCACACCACTTCTTGATCTAGACAGATTGGCACTCGCAGGTGTGAGGAATATTATTAATAGCGAATCAGTAGTTCAAACAACACCTAGTGATAGCACAACTGATACAGAATTAAATGCTAATCATGGTACAGCAGAAGCAAGATATATCACACAAGAGGTTAATTTAGCCAACCCTGCGGATAAGATCAATACATATCTTGATATTAATCGTCCTATCGAAGGCTCAAATGTTAGAGTTTATATCAGAACAAAAATAGGTGAAGAAAGTATTCTGAATAAAAGCTTTGTGAGAGTATTACCTAAGAATGATAATGAAATTCCTATCAATGCTGACCCAGATGAATTTGAAGAAGTTGAATTCCAATCAGACACACAGCCTTTATTCTCGTCATTCCAGGTTAAAATTGTTATGACATCTAATGACACAGATAAGGTTCCTGTTATAAAAAGTCTGAGGTCTATCGCTACAACATAAAGATGTCCAATACAGAATATATCCCTATTGAAGATCATCCAGCATTGGTAAAAGATACTCGCCAAGGCGCTATCATAAATATAGATGATAATGCCTACGAAGCTGCACTGAAAAGAAAAGAAAGAGGAAAGCAGAATATTAAGATGAGAAAAGATATTGATGAATTAAAAACAATGATGGAATTGATACTAAAAAAATTAGATAAATAAGAATATGGCACACATAAGCATAAACAAACAATATATTGTAGCTGGAGATAGCTTTGTTCTTACCTTTGATGATTATAAAGGAGATAGTAATACTCAACTTAGATATAAAATTAGTAGTGAGGGTGATGTAGTCACCGCTGCTGATCATTTTGTAGGTGAATCTTCTCTAGAAGGTACCGTAACAATCGGTACTCAAAAACGTATCTCAAGAGAATTTAATACTACATCTACCTTTCCTGCAGGCGAAGATTTCATTCCTATAACAATTGAACTTTCTAGTACATCATCGAATCGAGTTACCTTAAGGGTTTATTCTCCTAATCATTTCACGAGAATTGATAATGATGATAAGGTCGAACTTGGTGATACATTCGATCAATGGAGAAAAAAGACAAATGGTTTCATTGCAAGATTAGATACATTAGAAAATAAAGTATATCAATATAAACAACAGACAATTGAGGTGGTAGATAACAATATCTTTTCATATGCTCTGGATTTTGATATTGATAGTGATCTGGCAACCTGGTTTGATGTTCACATCGATGGTATATCTCAGAATCCCAGCTTCGCATATACTTTAGATAAAGTCAATAATTCTATAATATTTGATGAAGCCCCAAAAAGTGGATCAGTTATCAGCATTGTTCATAAGGCAGATATCACAATGACTTCATTTGATTTGACTAATGATCTTGCAGACAAAGGATGGGTGACCAGAAATGTCCAGATAGTAGGCGTAGATAATAAAATTTCAGAAGGATTTATATTCTTCAAAGAAGCCGATCAAACATAATAAAAGAAAATGCCAAGTTCAAAAATAATACATACTAAGACAGGTCGTAAAAGCGCTACACCTCATCCAGATGACCTCGACTTTGGAGAGTTGGCTATCAATTATAATGATGGCTTATTGTTCTTTAAGAATAATAGTGAAAAGATTTCTATCCTTGCATCAAGTAATCAAATTCGGAGCATAAACAGTCATATTGGAAGTGAGCTAAATCCGCATAAAGTTACCAAGGCTCAAGTAAATTTGGGATTCGCAGATAATACATCCGACCTTGATAAACCTATTTCTGATCTTACTGCACAAGCTCTAGAGAAAAAAGTAGATAATATAACCCTTGAAAATGAATATTATACTAAGATAGCAACTAACGCAGAAATAGACGGCAAATTTGGTGCGATTAATATTATCAATGGTAGTCCAACAGAATTATCACCCGAAGGAAATTTATCATACGATGCCTCGATTAATACATTTTCATTTACAAAGCCAACACTTCCAACTTTAGCTGATCTTGGGGGTCTTGCAATAGATGCTGTTAAACTTAATCCGCCTTTAGCTGGAAGCATACAAGGTAATGGAGTTTTATCATATGATGGATTAGGAATATTTACATATGATCGACCCACGATTGGTGGACTTGGCGGCTTCGCAAAAAATGAGATTGGATTAGAAGACAAGGGCAGTGATATTAGAAGTAATGGAGATTTATCATACAATAATGGAATTTTTACATATGATCAGCCCACGATTAGTGGATTAACTGATGGTAGGATAACTGTTACAGATGATGTCTTGAATGTAGATGGCTACGCAAGATTATCCGATCTAGAGTCTTCTGATTCTAATAATGATCAAACTGCCCAAGGTTTGGACGTGCGCATCACTACTAACAAAGAGAATATCGAAAGCAATGATAAAGATATTGCGGACCTCGATGTGCGCATCACTACTAACAAAGAGAATATCGAAAGCAATGATTCTGATATCGAGGAACTTCGGGACTTAATAGGAGACAATGATGCAGCAATTGATGATCTAAAAACAGCTTCGGGTGATGCTTCTGATCAGCTTCAAGGATTGCAAGGTATTCGTGATTCAATCACTGATTTATCAGATAATAAGGCTAATGTATCAGATTTAACTACTCATATAAATGATGAAAATAATCCACATAGGGTTACAGTTGGCCAACTTGGTTTAGAAAATGTAGATAATACAAGTGATGCTAATAAGCCTATTTCTGATGATACACAAGCTGCTTTAGATTTAAAACTTAATATCAGCGATCTTCCAGATACTACCCAGACGACAACAGATATTAATACTCTTAGTGGGTCGATCTCAGATAAAGCTGATCAATCATCTTTAGATACTCATACAAATAATGAAAGTAATCCACATAAGGTTACGGCGGCCCAACTTGGTTTAGAAAAAGTAGATAATACAAGTGATGCTAATAAGCCTATTTCTAATGATACACAAGCTGCTTTAGATTTAAAATCGAATAAAAATCATGTCGATGGCATTCTAGACTCTCATACTCAAGCACTAGACTCTCATACTCAAACTCTCAGTGCGCAAGGGAATTCAATTAATGAAAAAGCGACCGCGTCCGATTTAAATTCCCATACAAATAATGAAAGTAATCCACATAAGGTTACGGCGGCGCAACTTACTCTAGGAAATGTAGATAATACAAGTGATGCTAATAAGCCTATTTCTAATGATACACAAGCTGCTTTAGATTTAAAATTGGATGCTAATGATTCTGTATTAGATGGTATAGACACGAATACTCAATCGATTAATGGCCTTCAATCCATAGTTAATACGGCGCATGTTGCGGGTAGATCCAGTGCAAAACGGTTATATTTGACAGGATCGCCTTCTTCACAGGGAGGCGAGCGCGCTGAAATATCTTTATTAGCTAATAATTGGGTCCACAGCAACGAACGGAACAACGCTTATTATAAAGCAAAGAATCACATCTTTACTAATACTGGGTCGCACTCTGCCTTGAGAATTGCAGAAGATGGCACCTTAACCGCGGTAACGCAAACAATTGAGAAAATTGAAGCTGAGGGTGATAAAGCCATTGCAACTAAAGAATATGTTGATAGTGTAGCAAATGGAGATTTAGTGGCCCGGACATATGTAGATGATCAAGTCAGCGACGTTCATGACTCACTATCACTGTTGGCTTATAATATGTCTCTGGTTGCACCAGGTGGATCATACATAGCGGTACAAAGATATTCAACCCCAACAAAGAGCGATGGCAGTGCCTTCACCTCCAACTGGACGACTGGCGCAACTCACAGTAGCGCTGGCGCCTGGACGCAAGGCTACATTAGCAATGGTGGCTTCATTTTTAATTCAACGGGAAGTAAGCGAATGCAAGCCGTTAATTCTAATGCAGGTGGTTTTGCGATGGTCAATAATATTAGCCACTATAAATCAATGACGATTAATGTTGGTTATCAGTTTACTCGAAATACTGATGATGGATCTAGCTTTTATATGCAATATAGTATAAAGAATACAAATAATGTTTTTGATGTGACGCCAGGTGGTTCTCTTATTACATTGTCAAAGGCAGAAAATGTAGGTGGTGGTTGGACCGGTAGTCAAGATCAGCCAGCTGGCTGGGGTGTTGTACACACTCATAACTCGAATGTGGTCGTCCCGCCGAATTCCAAAATATTCTTTAAATTTACAGCTCAGATCAATGGAGGGAGTGGCCAATACGAAGGCCTTGGACTCAGAGGATTCAGTATCACTTCTCCTACTTGGAGTTAATTTAAATAATGTATCACTTAATTTTTAAGAAAGAAGAAGACGCATGGAAGAGGTCTCTTAAAGAAGGAAAGAAATTTCCAAAGAAGATAAATCCAAATGTGTGTAATAGATTCGAAATGTCATTCGGATATGTAACTAAACCAATTTTAACACCGGAGAATGATTATGTCCTTCCAATAGAAAACTACAAGTTGACTAAGAAAGAAGAAGATGAAAAAATCATATATCCATATTAAATCTTATAAATAGAATCATGCCTCTTACAAAAAATACAACTTCTATTGCATATCAGACCACTGGTAATACCGAAACATTTGTCACAGGAAGCACCATAACCCCAGGTGCATTATTACAATGGGATAGTAGTGGTAATGCGGCTTCAAGTGGCTTTGATATTTCGCAAGAAGATTTTGGTGGTACACTACCATCAAGCGCATCAACTGTACCTACTCAAGTTGCGATTGATAATCTAATCAATTCTAGATTGGGAACTCAAGATGGATCACAATTAGGTTTGGTCAGTGTGGGTGAGAATAATGAACCTGCAGGTTCGGGTGGAATCATTATCTCACCTAAGGTAAATGGTGAACAGATAATAACATATACACCACCTGATGTTCTTACTGCAGAACAAATAGATAATACAGGTTTTGATAGTGGCGAGTTTGCTTCTTTTGATTCCAATGGTAATCTTGTATCATCGAAGATAAAACAGTCTCTTGTAATAAATTCAAGTTCAACTGATAATACATTTCCCACAACAAAGACGGTCTTCGATTATGGTCGGAATATCGCCGCAAATAGATTACTTGGTGTGGATGATACCATTGGACATGGCGATTTTCTTTCTTATAACTCTGCAACTGGGGGTTTCGAAGCCTCGACCTCCACAGTAGGCAATCATAAATTATTTAGTGCAACTCATACAGATGTAGCAACTAACATAACCCCATCCTACGGTGATTCAATTTACTATGATGGTACAGAATGGACTAAAGGAAACTTTGGTAATTGGGGTGCTGATATGGAATATAAAGGCATCACTAATCAGAATGGTGCGACTTTTAGTGACTTATCATATTCGGGCGCAAGTAATACAGACGTCAGAAAATTCATTTTTGATTCTGGCTTCGGCGATGCAATGCCACAGGGATACGCAGCGAGAAATTATTCCGGCTCCAATCTATCAGGCAATTTCTCTACAAGAATAATAACAGGAATCGATAAAGTAGAAATTAGTGGATTACAAGGCGGTAACCAAGGCCAAAACGTCGCGTCGGGTAATAATTATCCCGGCGGTACTGGAACTTATATTTATGATTCAGAACAAAACGTGTGGTACAATTCCGATTATAATGGACCAGATGATCGCGGCTGGTTTTACCACTTCCACCCAACATTGAATCGCTGGCAAAGTGGAAATACCGTCGAGCTGGCCACGCAATCCTCAGGCGACACGCTGGCCTTCATGTCACCGAGTCCTACTGAAGCTCAAGGTTTTTGGGCTATTCAAGATAATTCAGCCTTTCAATGGAAAAGTTCGACTTACTCAGTAGCGAATTTCATTGGGCTGGAAACCGTAGCGCAGGGTGGAACTGCTTCTTATATATTCACTCCTGGTACGACTACCTCGACAGAAAATCTGACTCCATTAGGTTTTTCTACAATAGATGATGGTGTAGATATTACTGGGGGTAATTTTGCATTATCAAGTAAGATTCAATTTCCTATTAGTGGTTTAGTTGGCGGAGGACTTGTAACTTCAAGAATTCGTGGAGTATATATCAAGGCCCATATCTTTATGAATGCGGGGTCTAATGATAGGAAAGCAGATATATATGCAACATACCCAGACGGTTCAAGGCGGCCATTATTGAAGACCGAAAGAAATACCTATTATAATCAAACTACAAACACAAACATTGAAGAAACAGTATTTGTTCCTATTAATGAAGGACAGACTCAATTACAAATAGAATTCAACCTTGATAAGCATACGCGAGAAGGACTTGCTTTTGAAATTATTGGAGCCTTGTGCACTAAGAGAATTGAATTAAGTCCAGAGGTTGATCACATTCAGATCGTTGGTTCACAGGCTACTGAGGGCAGGGCAAATGTAGTAACAGATGGATATGTTCATGGAGGCAACGTTCCCGTCGGCGCATCGGTCCCGTCACCGAATAGTTTTTCGGCCACGAATAGCAGCAACCAATACCGCTCGGATATTTGGTCTTCTCTAACACCAACGACTCCTCCAACTTTACGCTGGTCTGATGTTTTACCAATTACAATTCCAGATAATGTTTCAAAGACTGTTATTAAATCCAAGACTGCTTGGGCACTCGTTTCTCCCAGCGAAGAACATTCAACCACAGAGATTGTAATTGATTGGGACGCACAGACAATTACTGGTACTTATTTCAGTGATAATGAATTCTCTCAGAGTGGTTACCTATATTCCGATAATCTTACTGGTGTAAAAACTTTTATCATTGAAGATTCTGGCAGTTTCCAACCCATCATAAGAGTAGAGGTCGACGGCCGAGATATTGTAAAATTGCCTGTGCCGCGGCATGCCGATGGAGCTGGCAACGTCTACCAAAACTTTGCATTATCCTATAACATTGAGAATTATAAGACCGTCGCTCCTACTACTAAAAAATTAGGAACAGGATTTACAACTCTGGCCACCGACCGGCTCGCTACGGTTGCGGCACCGATATCTGGTACAGCCGAATTTGATGGATATCTCATAGTAACTGCCAACTTTGATGACGCGGGTAACAACGCCACGGGTACCAAACAAGATGATTTTTACATTGATATTGGAGGCACAATCTTTAAAAATAATAACCCTGACAGGGATGGATTCCAGACGTTTTGTGAAACCTTAACCCTACCAATTGCGTCTGGCGAAACATATAGCATTACATCTAATGAGGGGACAACCTTTGATGTAAGATTTAAGGCAAAGACACTAGAGGCTTCAGGTCTAAATGGAGCAGATGGTGCACCAGGTGCCACAGGTCCTCAAGGCCCACAAGGGACTCCGGGCAATGATGGTGCTCCGGGTGAAAAAGGAGATACAGGAGATACAGGCCCACAAGGCCCACAAGGCCCACAAGGGACTCCAGGCGCTAATGGTGTTGGCTCTCAAGGTCCACAAGGCATTCAAGGTCCACAAGGGCCTGCTTTTGTACCAGCAGCAGTTACAAGGCTGGCGGTGATCGGCAGCAATGACAACCGCTATCGTGCATTTACTAGAGCCGAGGGAAAAAAGTATATATACCCAGGACTGGACATGGATGAGGTTCAAGACCTCTCCACTGAGGAGTCCATCCGCCTATTCTACGGAACTCACGGCGGAGGCGTTCCAAAAGAAGCGCATGGATATGTACCTTTTACTATGAACAACGATATTAATGTAGGTACTGATTACGACAATGTTGTAGGTGCAACTATTCGGCTCTCGGTGGTTCAGTCAACAAATACTGGTGGTCATTTTAGAGGTGTAACTATTCTTAATTCTTCGGCCGAAATAGTAAGTCAAAGTATGATTGAATATAAACTGCCCACTACCGAGGGTTTTACTACCCCGCGTATCATTGCATCTGTATATGTACCAATACATGCAGGACTAGAAACTTTTTATGTGTATGCCGATTGGGCCCATGGCTCAGGCATCAGCCGAACGACCTATTACGCGCAATTAACTAATTTATATGTTTCTTAGTTAGTGCGCTGCCAATAAAAAAGCCCCATCATAATGATGGGACTTGAATAGGTTGAGATTAATCTACCTGAGGCTTTTTAGCCACAGGCTTCTTCTTAGCCGCCGGCTTCTTCTTAGCTGGCTTCTTTGCCTTTGCCTTAAGTTCAGCAATCTCTTTTTGAGCTGCTTCATAAAGCTCGGTCGCATCTTCGACTGCACGGTCAACCTTTGTTTCATTGTTGCGTCCGACAAGAATGCCGACAACGAAACCAATTACGAATGTTACGATCAATGTAATCATTATTTATTTCTTTCTTTGTTCTGTTTATTTGTTATATATACCTTGTAGGTAAGATTCAAACTGTTCAATCTTTTGTTGTCTTTCTGGCCAAAGGATATATTCCTTTTCTGGGTTGGCTTTAAGATTATTCAAGAGAGGCTGGATAGCATTGTAAAGATTATCAACTTTTTGTTGTGTTGCATTAGCACTCTGTGTTGCTTGTGTTGCCTTTTGATAGGAATTAAGTTCTGTTTCATCAACTGCTGTGAAACCAAAATCGAATATTTGTTCGTTCATTTCTTTTTAGATAGGTTCTCGTTAATTGCTAGATTTTTCTTGGGTGTAACCATAATGCCGACATGATCATTATACACCATTGCGCCATGGGAACGTCCTAATCTTTTACTTCTGCTTGGATTTGGTGCTCGTAGGTCTACTCCTGGTTTCGCTCGTTTACTCATATTGTTATTTATACTCTTTCTGAATTCTATTTTGGGGAATCTACTCTGTGAAATTTGGACGTTTATATAGATAAGATGGTTTTTTATTACCCCACCCAAGTTTGAGCGCAGAGTGCGGTATTTTTTCATTTATTTGAACCATGCCATCTATTATACTTTTTATTTTTTTATTCGAATCGTAAAGTGTTGTTAATGTTTCTCCAAAAGTAAAATAGCGCCAAGACTGCAAGTTTATAAAATTTTCAATGTATGAGTGCTTCCATTCATCAATTAAATAATGATTAGGTTCTTTAGTACATAAAAACCAGACCACAGTTTCAAGTGAATCAGTACCGTATCCTCCTCTTGGTATAAACCTGTATGTAAAAAATCCAGTTTCATTTAAAACTTTATGATAAAACCGACTAAGTGATTCCATTGGAAATACACTCACATCTGCCCACACCCCTCCGAATTTAGATAACAATAGTATTCTCAATAGATCAGCCCTTGCTTGAATATTTCTTTTAGGAGAATTTTTAACTATATCAAAATATTCAGGGACATAATCAGCAATTGTTTTATCTGAAAGAACATTAACTTCCCAAGTTGGGTTTAATTCTTTCCAACGATTAATACACTTTCTATTCAATCCAGACAAAGACTCGTGATCTTCGCCTTGAAACCAACACATCCATATTGTTTTGTTCATAATTTATTTCCCAAATTCATATCCGAAATACTCAATGTCCTTTGCGTATTTTTCTGCAACAATAGATTTTGTTTCATCATCATAATATTCGGTGTAGTGTTTGTGTTTTGATTTATTAATATGAGGAAGTTCTTGTCTTGGAATTTTCATTTTATCGCAGACAAAGTTGAGGTCTTCTTGAAGATTTTCGAATTTTCCAATGAAGTCTATATCATGTGGTATTTGCGTATTTTGAATACAAATATGACTATCTTCTATTATTTCATTTTTAATAAAATCTGAGAATGTTAGTTTATTAAATTTACTCCAAGGGCCGTATTTTTTTGAAGCTTTATTCTTATAAGCTGATACCGCTCTGTCCCAAGGATTCCTTACTATTGTCCAAGTAAAATAATCTTTATACATATCTGGTTCATAAAACTTAAAGGGTTCTGATTTAAAATTGAATATATTGAAAATAGAACGTGTGCCCGTTTTATGAATCACAAAGTATATAAACTTGAAGGAATGACCGTATTCAGTAGAAACTCTGTATTGTGTTTTGCACTTCACCTCTTATTATTAATTTGTATCTGAAATATATTTAGTATTTTGTTTTTTAATTTCATTTTGTATATATTCCATGTTATCGATTCCTCTTATATAATGTAATGTAATCTGTTCATTCCATGCTGGGAATCTCTTCTTCAGTTCTTCTAAATGTAATTTTTTGGTGTAATTCCAGCCTCTGATGAAGCAGCAAGCATTTAAACCAATGAAGTGTTTCATTTGAACTCCTTGTTTGAATGCGTATTGAGAAACATTTGTATCAGAATGTTTGGCTTTTGGGAGTATTTCACAGTGCTCAAATTTTTCCAGAACTTTTTTATTCATCAAATATCCTGCGCCTCCATGCGCCCACGATCTTCCTGCTTTATCCAAAGGCTCAGAGTATATTTTGTCTTCATTGAAATTATCTTTTATGATACATGATTTTAGTTTTACTTCATTGACATATGTATCATTGTCTACAAAGAAATAGTAATCATAATTTTTATATCTATCATCATTAATTAACACCTTGAACACCCTCGCATTTTTTTCTACGCAAGATTTATAATCTGAATTATCAGATACCTTTACTATATTCTTTGATACATCTTCATGGTCGGAATAATACATATGATCTATCCTTGAGCCCCATGTTTTTTCTATGGCTTCATATTGTTCTGGTTGTTTTTCTGTGTGTAATATACAACATAGTATTTTATCTTTAGCATATAATGTATCAGACTTATAATGATTATAATATGCTTCATTTTTATCACAATCATATGTAGTAACTTCATGGTATCGATACCATGTACAGCCTTTATGATTAGACCATGCAATGTCACCTGGTGAATACCATCGGTTCGGAGCCGCACCAATTTTCAATGGAAATAATAGTGATGTTTTGCAGAATGTTTTTTTCGCACAATATTCAAACTTTCTTGCTTGTTGTGTGTGATCATTGGGATGTTTCGTAAATGATTCTCTGTATATTCTTTTCTGAAACGCCTCTGCCAAGGCGATATTATCATAATCCCCTTTTGTACCTATATAATTTATAAAATCTTTTAAGTTGGAATGATTACCTAAATTAATATATTCATCAATGTCTAACATTGCTAACCAATCACTATCTCTTCCTTGTTGGATGTGGTGTAACATTGCCTTCCATTGTGATTCAGGGTATTTAGATAAGTGATGCACATTATATTCAAATGGAATAAATGTAACATTTGGATACTTATCATTTATTCTATTTAAGATACAATCAATTTCTTCTTCTGTCCATTCAAGAAAATGATCTATATGAGGTTTCAAGTCCCATCCTTTAGATATTTCACCAGAACATCCTTTATCGCCGAATACCTTTTCTGCAATGGGCCCTACTTTGTTAGAATATTGTGTAGGCTCAGAAGCTAGATTGAACCCATTATTATAAAAATAGATATGGTCTACGCCCAAATTAAGATTATGTTTTATCCAATCTTCTATATAATAAAAATCTAGTCTAGGAGCAAAAAGTGTTACTAAATGTATCTTCATTCTTCGTCTTCATACATTATGAGCATATATAACTGCTCTGGTGTTTCTCTAAGAACTAACATCATCGTATGATATATCGATAGACTTAATGATACTACTAGTACACCTGGTAATGCTACAAGTACAAATATATATGCTAAGATTTTTTTCATCATTAATATTATCTCATTTTATTTATGTATTGTCAATCATATCTTTGTTTTAGATGATCCCAAGCATCACCATTTTCTATCTCATATGGAAGCCATTGTGCGTATGCTGTATTATTGCACCATTGTGTCCTATCAGGTGTTGGTGGATTATTGAGTTGAGAGAGGTCTTTCATAGCCAGATCCCATACCATAGAACCATTATCAAAGTTCACAACAGGTGTTCCAGCTAAAGTAGCATCGACACCACTATTACTATTGATCGTGACAACAACTTTTGCTTTGGCACATGCTTCGGCAATTGGAATATTGGAATCTGCTATTCCATCTTTTTCAAAAACACCCCATGTCATCCGGCGGTGTGGATGATCTCTGACATAGACAGGAAGATCTGTATTGGCTTTGATGTCATTAATTATTTTCTGATAATTAACATCCAAGTGATTGATTGAATTATCGCCTTTAATTTGTGTGGTTAATAAGATGTGATCTCCATCTGTATTCCATTCTTTCAGTCTGCCATCATTGAAGTGTTTCTTCCATCTATCATCTGGCATATTCTTATTATAGAATTCTCCTTTACCATTAAGTCCATTATAACCTAAGGATATCCATTCAAATCTATCTTCAAGATATGAGCGTTCCATAAGAAGAAAGTCTTTTTTCAATCCGGGTCTTACTATTCTGGCGCCTCTCATACCCCAAACCAATACTAAATCAGATTCATTATCCCCCTTAAATCCAATTTCAAGATTGGCATTTATATTATGTCTTTTTAAACCACTTACGAATTTTTTGGCAGTATCTATTTGATGTGTCTGTCTTGAAGACATTGCGTAACATGATATTTTCATAGTAAGTATAATTTCTTTTTGAATTTCTCGATATCCACATTACATTTGGTCCCGCTGGGGTTGTCATTTAATGCTGTCTTTTTTATTACAGTGTGATATTTAATATCTAAACATGCAGCAAGATGAGTGAAGAAGCTTCCTGTTATCCATTCGCCGCCCGCGCGCGGGGCTTCTGCTAAGAATTCTATAAGTATCGTATCTTTTTTACATGCTATTAAATTTGTGAAGCCTGCTCCATGGCATCCTATTACTATCTTCGCAGAATTAAATTTTTTAAGTTGAGCATCAATAGAGCCCAAATCTTTTGAATCATCATGGTATATTAATTTCAGATTGTTTTCTTTGCAGTATTTTTTACAGATATCATCCACATCGTCCCAGTTTTGTAGCAGTCTGCAAAAATTCCTTTTTAACAATAATAAAGAATCTTGTTTTGTTTCGGAAAGATTTAGATTATTGATTATCCTATTACGCACTGATGCGATTTCTTCTTTACTATATAGATCGATACGAGACATATTTCCCATAGTTTTTCCAACAGGTAGTAAATGTTTGCATGATATAGTGGAACCATTTTGTAAGAAGATTATATTATCATCTTGAATTTTTGGATATAGTATCTTTATCCACTGTTTAACAAAACCGTTAATTTTGGAATCCATTACTAATATTTTACTTTGATTTACCGTGCCTCGGTATTCCGCGGAACCAGATGTCTTCTCTTCTAGTATATTTTGAACATAAAAATTCCAAACATAATCTGTGGGGAAATGATAAACATGATCAGAATGCGGACCGATCATCGCCACAGCATTGATAGTGTATGAATTGTGGTCGGCAAGCGCCGGCATCCTTTCGCGCAGAGGTACTAACTTTTCGCTTTCTTTTTCGAATGGCCATAATTTAACCCATTCTGTATTATAGATAAAGTGTATATTACCATCTATAATTTTAAGTGTAGTGTGCAAAACGCGGCGAGGGTGTTGATTAATTGTGATCATATAAGTAAGAGTAATTAATAATATTTTCCTTGGTATGGTTGGCGATGAAGTTTTTGCATTCTTCGGGCACTGTCAAAATCTGCATTACGGATTATAATACAATCAACGTATTCATATCCCAATTCATTAGCAATATGCCATCTATTTGAACCACCCCAAACAGTATATTGTCTAACAGTTAAATCATCTTTATCTTTATCAAAGGGCAATTCACATAAACTATCCTTATACTTTTTCTTTTGCCTAACCAAATCATTTCGAGTTGCATCGACAACTATTAGAGGAAAATGTAGACCATTCTCTTTTATGTCTTGTTTGATTGGTTCATAGAAATCTTTACTTCTAAGAGTTTTGGCGATTGGAACCGAGGCCCACAGATCAGAAACTCTCAATTCTATCACTTTTATTTTATTCCATTCTAAATTATGAAATCTCGATTTAAGTGTTTTCATCTGTTTTTATTTATATAAATATATTCTATATGATAACTTTACCAATTATTCGCCCAGGGCCGTTTATTAATCATTCAATAGACCCCAATAATTCTGCTAATATTCCTGTATTTGTTGAGGAGCCTGCTGGCGGTAAGGCGTTTAATTACATCGATCCTGTGAATGGAGCATGTGATGAATCTGAACATTGGAAGTGGAGATATTATCTAAAACAAGAAACATATAATTTTGATTATGCCTCGCGCCAACAGCCTGCAGCTGAAGCATACCATACCTTTAAAAATAGAGAAGCAACAAATATTACTGCAGTAGAAACCAAAAAACTTACAGACAAGGATTCGGTTTTGTTTGATGCAGGATGGTCATATACTGCAACCCAAGACTTTGAATGGGAATTAATATATAGATGTAAAAATGGCGGTACCAGTGCACTTCATGGTTGCTATGCAAAATATCAATATCCAGCTGAGGCTGGAGCTGAAGATACATATGTAAAAAATGGATATGTGAAAGATGGATATGTAACTATTCTTGATCCAGATAATGGCGAGATCAATGAAATCAATAGGAGAGTGTTGATCACATTACCCAAAACAGTTTTTCCGAAAAGAGTAAGTTTAATGACTTTTGCAAATGTAGGAGAAGATATTGGAGAAGGAGCAGAGATTGAATTCGAATGGAGATTTGGCCCTGTTGGTTCTTTTAATCCATAATATTTCTTGTCACTTTGCTATCCGAGAATTCATTTCTCCAACCATATAAAACATATTTTTGTAGAGCAAACTTTTTCATTATCAAAACTCTTCTTCTTAAAGATTTTGTGTATATGGATTTTCTGCCCGCTCTTGGTGCATCACCTAAACACATTGTATCTTTATGTGTATTGAATGAATATATATCATCGGCAGAAAAACTTTTTGAATTGTAACTGAGTTCTATACAGATTGCCTCTTCTTTAGTGAAAGGTCTATCATACTGTAAACCATATTCCTTTACGTGTTTATTCCCAATTATTCTTATATTGGAATTTGCAGGTTTATACTGAATGATCTTATCTTTGAATTTTTTATCAAAGAAAGCGCTTATAATTTCGTAAAAATTATGTTCTACTATCACAGTATCGTGAAGCATGAGATATTGTTCATCTCTTATCAATTCATGCTCATTATATATGTTAAGAATATTATATGAACCCATTTCATAAGAGTTGAATTCATTTCCAACATGAACAACTTCTGCTTCTATATCAGTATCAAGAATCTCATTTAGTGGTACTAATCTTGGTTCTGATTTCACAATATCATTATCCACTACAATGATGTTCTTCCATAATTCTCTTTTTAAGTCAGAGTCTTTTACTGACTCAAAGAACATGAGAAGAGGTTTTCTATAAGAAATATGAGTATTGACTACAAATTTCATTTAGAAATGGTGGAGGTGGCTGGAGTTGAACCAGCGTGCTACTCGCTAGGAGCAGTCGATTCCTCTTCACCCCCGTTAGATTCTTTCATCAATTCTTTTATCTTGGCAACAACTTCGTCGTGTGACCATTTTGCATCGGTATCACCTAGAGCATGTCGCATCTCCATAATAGAATAGATAGCCCTTGTATATCTTTGAGTGGCTTCAGCTAATTCTGCTTGAAGTGTTTTTTTAGTTTTATTTCTTTCTTTCATTATATTATATAGGGATTTAAAATGGTACTCCGAGCAGGACTCGAACCTGCGGCCCACGGTTTAGAAAACCGTTGCTCTATCCATCTGAGCTATCGGAGCATATTTGGCTGCGAAGGCTGGGATCGAACCAGCGACCAAGTGATTAACAGTCACCTGCTCTACCGCTGAGCTACTTCGCAATAAAATTAATAAAACCAAATCTAACAGGCTCTTCCCATCCTGCGGTGGGTCTTCTCTTGTGAAATTGATAAGAGGGTTTGAGCTGTCTCCGCAGGAGTCCGAAGACTTTATTCCTTTGGCATAGTATTTGATTTTAAGTGCAGAAATGGCACCCCTACGCGGATTCGAACCGCGGTTGCCTGGATGAAAACCAGATGTCCTAGACCTGGCTAGACGATAGGGGCATGAATTATTTGTTATTATGTACTATATAATAATCTAGATATCTAATAATGTCAAACCATATTGTTGATTTTATTCATAGAATCTTTGATGCACATCCACATATCCATATATTTGTATCGTGCTAATCTACCTAAAAACACAGTATTCTTTTCTTCTTTTACTAATTTTCTATACTGAGAATATTTCTTTTGTCCTTCACCCCAAGGTATTGGATAAAATGGTATGTCACCCTTCTCCATCTTTTTAGGATATTCTTTAGTGATCACTGTATTCCCACTATGATTTGGGTCAAAGTATGAATGATCATATATTCTGGTATACTCCATATCCTTGTTGCATTGATTATAAACCAATGTGTCCAGTTTCTTTTTAGATTCTTCATGTTTTAAATTAAGTGAGCGATATTCTAGTTCACCATATCGATAGTCAAAATATTCATCTATCTTTCCCGTGTAGATTAGATAGTCATACTCTTCGTCTTTCCATTCATCTTTATCACAGTTTAATTTTACCTCGATACCTTCTATCATGTTTTCAAACATACGAGTGTAACCTTCTTTTGGGAGACATTGATATTTCTGACCTTCGAACCAAGTTGGATTATCACATCCCCTTGTCTTTGGTATACGATTAGTTATAGTCTTGGGTATATCATCAAATGAAACTCCCCATTGCTTTTCGCTATAATCTCTAAAGATATTTTCTCTGATTTCATCATCAGACAGTGCTTTTCCTATGTGCTTTTCACTTCCGTTATCGTGATAAGGCAATGGGATATTTCCCAAAGGTGTTACACCTACAGGTCGATATTCAAATGGAATCCATTCAGTAAACCTTGAAAGAAAAGAAAAGACTTCTTCATCATCTGTATGAAAGATATGTGGGCCATAATTATGAACCATGGTACCACCCATCTTTGAATCATAGCAGTTGCCCGCTATATGAGAACGAGTTTCATATATCTTAACCTCGTGTCCTTTATCTTTTAATATCCTGCCGGCAGTGCATCCACTAAGACCACATCCAATAACCAAAAATTTCACTAACTATTTATTTCTTTTATTATGAAAATCAAATAAGACTTTTACTTTTTCTGAAAGAGCCTCCAATGTGTAATGCATTCGTGCTAATACAATAATGAGGGTAACTATACCCAATGAGATCGGCCACAAGGATGAGATGATATCTAATATCTCGCTCATTTAACTTGAGAACTTCCAAAGTAAAATCCTACTATGGCTAAGGCGGTCTGTCTCACTTCGGGAAGAATCACAAATCCTTGTATTGTTTCCCATTTGACAGTCTTGAAGAATCCAAGGAATCCATTTGTTTCTCTGGCTACACTAACCCCAACATCGGGCAGGAATGCAAAGATGAATGGAGCCACAACAATCGCAAAGAATGTTATGGCTACAAGAAATCTTCTTACATATGATCCTGCATCTCTTTTTGCAGCTGCATCAGCCGAAGCATCTGCAACTTCTTGTTTCTTGATTGTTTGTTCAAAGAGCCGTGTCTGATTTGCTACCATTGTAGATATCATTTTCATAATGAAACCAGTTACACCTCCACCGAGCATTGCTAATAATTCTGTTGTCATATATTTTATTTCCTTTCGGTTATATTGTTATTTATAATATGTCAACCTCCAGCGAAGACATTTGGTGATCCAGCAGCTACTGATGTACAACCTGATATAGCATCTCCTATTCTTCCACAACCTTTTCCATTAACAAATACTGTGGTTGAACCTACTGCAATGGGCTTGGCATGGCTTGGACATACTGGCGCTGGCAATTTATGTCCAGTATTCACATCACCTTGTCGTGATGTTGGAATATAATTTGTAAATACATTTGGACTACCTACTGCTCTTACCATACCTGAGCAATGGCTTACATCTGCATCTCCTATTCTTGTTACTGGTGGCATATCTCTATTTATGCATCTGGATAATACGCTTTTATAGTATTATACGGTACTGACTCATCAAAATTCACAGTTTGAGATACGGTAAATGTCGATGATCGGATATTATCTCTAACTACTCCTTGTTCGTGTTCTTCTCTGGTCATTGAATTAACTGAAGTGCTGAACACGTTGTAATAAACTGTTACTCTGTATTGTACTGTTGTGCTGAAAGGTGGGTTAGATATATAAGAGTAAAGAGTTTGTGGCGGTTCAGTTGGAATACTAAGAACGTCGTTTGTAACACTTGGTTGAACAACTTTACCCTCTGCATCAAGATCAGGATATTTTTCTTTTAATGCTTTAAAACCTTCTGCAGTTAATGCTTCGTCACTCGTAACTAGTTCTTCTTCAAAGTATTTTATTTGTGTACCGAATACTCCGCTATAGACTCCATTTAAATTTACCGATGAATCTGATTCTGTTCTAGTTAGTCCAAGATTTAGTTTACCTGATGTAGGATCAATGAAGACACCGACGGGAATTTCTGTATTTCCAGTACCAGTATCAACTTCACCAATTGCCGTGACACTCTGAGAAAAATTTGATAATTCAATTACTGAAGATAGTGTACTCTGTGGACTAATTTTCATCTTACTATTGATGTATTATCTATTTATCACAAAAGCACATATCCATTGCACCACAAAGTTTTTTATAACCATAATTTCTCACAGTTTGGATAAATTCAATTCTATCTTTTCTATATACTTTTTTATTCTCTTCATCCACATAAAGATTATCATCTGTGATAGTTCCTAGTTCTGTTAGACCACTAAAATCAAATTCAATAAGAAATTCAACCACTGTCTTTACATCGATATTCTGTCGAGGGTCTTGAATCAATTCAAACATATATTTTGTGCGTGGGTCAGCAGGATCTGGACAACCTTTCACTTCAAAAATTTCATTTGTTTCGATATTCTTATACTTATATGATAGTCGGTCAAAGGTAGATAAACCATATTCACCTGAAAGAATAACTTGTGTAGAAGAGCAACTGTGAATAACACATGGGTCATTGCTAGATGAAATAAGTTTGCAGTCTATTACAGTAGAATCTCCATAATCTGCACTATCGGTATCTTTGGGTGACCAACTACAAATTTCATTAAGAGGGTCGAATGTAGCAATTTCACCCAAATCGCCAAGACCACGAGGTTGAGCGATCAACTTGTTTTTGATTTCATCACTTATCATAATTTTGGTCTTTACATAGGGTTGACATATTGTTATAATTGATTTGTTCAGAACAGAATAATATGTCAATTAATCATTAGTTATATTGGATATATTCATTATTTATATAAGTTATTGATTATCAATGGGTTGTGTATTTTGAGGTATTCGATAATAATGTGTCCTATGTCCTTCAGTATCAATGACTTAAATATCTGTACAAATCCTCAAAATCTGTTATAATATACATATAAGATTGATTATGAATAATAAAGAAAAAACTGTTAAACTCCTTGGCTCAGAAATGAGTGAAGAACACTTTCTCATCAAACCTGGAAGACTCATCGAAGATGGGGTTGATCTAGTTAAATCTCTAATGATGGAAGACTATAAGAGATGGTCAAAAATACCAGAAGATAAGTCTGCCTCTGAATGTGAAGGTTCCGATGTCATTCGAGAAAATATGTACCACGAATATGCCATTGGCGTAGGTTCCAAAAATGGCTCGAAATATATTCGCCTCACCACTGGGAATAGGGGTGCAGCTGCGGGGTTCATTGTTAATACTGATAATGATAAGAAATTCAAGAAGGGTGACCTTCTCAAAGCCGCCAGTTGGAGTGCTCCTGCAAGGAATTTTGCCCGTGGGAATGTGATCGAAGACACAGTAGATTCTCTAAGAAGTGGTTCGGTTCGATGGACTGGAATCTGTTAATACTCAACAACTTATCAATTTTACCGAGAACCTTAATTTTATTTCCTAACCAGTTGATACTCAATTAGATAAAGCCCTGTACAAATTAGGAAAACCTGTTATAATATACATATAAGATTGATTATGGAAAATACAATTCACACCGTCACCACCCAATACCGTGAAAACTATGGCGCCCACAACTGGGATGAAACTGGGGAATGCCCTCAGTACTGGAAGAACAAAGGTGGCGAGACTTATGTTCTCTACCCCTCCGTGGATGTCGAGGCTTTCGAGAAAGCGATTTCTCACAAGAATGACTACTCCGAGGTCTTTGTGATCTTCACTGATTGTCATGCTAATATCGATTCAATCCCACCAGAGGACGAATGGCACTCTAACATTCATGTGACCATGGAAAATGATCTTTTCCATTGTTCGGTCGATGACAATAATTCTGGTCAGATGCGCGATGAGATCGTCTCGAAATACAAGAGATGGCTTCTTCACCCTGATTCAAATATCAGCGAACACAGAGTTTACTACACCATGAAAGATGGTGAGGTTGTAACCGGAGAAAAACTTGCCGAATGGCTCGAAAAGAATACAGACATATAATGAAACTACCAATATTTACATTCCTAGTTATTATCGCAACTTTGGCGTTGGCTGAAAAAGCCTCGGCTATCACATACGACCCCTGCCCTTACTCAAATGATATCATTGTAGCGACTATCATTATGGAAGCCGGCGGCGAATATCACATAGGTTCTCTTGAAGCAGTCTACGAAGTAATAAAGACTCGATCTAAAAAACGCAATAAGACACTTGCTCAGATATGTTTACAGAGAAAACAATTCTCTTGTTGGAATGGAAAAGCCGATGGAATAAAAGCCTTAGAAGACACGATTGCTAAAGCGAAGAAACATCCTCGCTGGAAAACTGCAGAAAATATTCTAGGTTCAAATACAAACTTTACGAATGGTGCTG
>Ga0181400_1000144_pt1 | contig 28175 bp, 26 predicted proteins | sample 23SPOviralmetaG_FD_130129 | JGI IMG/M metagenome (GOLD analysis project Ga0181400, IMG submission 130129) | Marine viral communities from the oligotrophic San Pedro Time Series (SPOT) site, San Pedro Channel, CA, USA - 23 SPOT_SRF_2011-06-22 | ecosystem: Environmental > Aquatic > Marine > Strait...
AATGGAAGCAGTAGGTAACACACCCGTATCAACACCAAAGTTTATCAAAACACTTGGCAAATACCTTGTTGCATTTGCAATGGGCGTATGGGCATTTGGAGAATCAGCAGGCAGAGCAAGAGCCGCTGAAGCACTTTGGAGAGAAGGTTTCCATGAAGAAGCAAAACGTTTGATGTTGGAGAACAAATAATATGTTTAAGAGATTTTTAAAAGCAATGGAATACCGTTCATACTGTATGGCAATCCGTGAATTGCGTAGCAAAGGTATGTTTAAAGAAGCACAACGTATTTCAGAATACAAACACAACATGTATCCAACGTCTTGATAGACAAAAGGTAAAAAGAAAAAAGGCGGAAAATAATTTCGCCTTTACTCTTGACATAAATAAATTACTACGTTATAGTAGTAGCACATTCACACATATACACACACAGGAGAAATATTATGAATGACTTTCAAAAGAATTTAGAACAAATGACTGACCTGATGAAAACAGCGATGCCACAAGTAAAAGCCAACAAGAATGGTTACGAAATCCGTACAAAGGTTCTAGAGATGGCCCAAGGCAATGTCTGGAACGACTACCATGCTAAATTTGGCGGATGGGAACAAGCAGTAAAACGTGACACAGATACTGGCGAAGTTGTAACAACAGTTACAATGCCAGAAGTACCTGGAGCAGATGCAGTATTAGAAACTGCTGAAAAGTTTTACGCATTTGTAAGCGGAACCAGAACCAAGTAAAAAATATGGCATAGCCAATAAGTAATTTTATATTAGATACCCTGCTAACGAAATCTCAAGGAACTGGACTTTGAAACTCCAAGTGCTTGTAAAAGTTAGCAGGGAAATTACCAAGAGGATTACTATGAGAAAAGGCACAATACCTAACTACTATTTTATTCAGGAAATGCCTGAACACGAGAAGATAAGAGACATCTTCTTAGACGAATTTATACAAGCAGACTTTGAACCGGCTTTCAGCGATGGAGAGCAAATCAGCATCAGTGACTGGAAATGGAATAGAGTTCCACGAAACTGGACTGCTGGATTCAAGACATTGATTATTCCATTACTAAAAGATTTATGCGATGAAATGTATGCAGACAATGCAGTTATGAATCAAACTTGGTTCCAACAGTATTATAAAAATGACTACCACGGATGGCACGTACACACTGGTGTAAACTATAGTGGCATTTACTTACTAGAATGTCCAAATGGCATGGAGACAGAGTTCTTTGATGTTACAACAGGCAAGAAGTTTGAACTAGGACTTAAAGAAGGCGATATTATTACCTATCCAGGTAATGTGTTACACAGGTCAAAGCCAAACGATTCTAACGCACGAAAAACTATTGTTGCATGGAATGTTGATTTCAAGTCTAAAGATGATAGTCTTGTAAACAAGGCATTAGAAATAAAGTACCTTGATCACGCTGAAGCCCATAACGATTACACAATGAGTGAAGCCTTTAATGACGGAGAAGACGTACTTGCCAAACTGTAGTCCATGGGTTTATGAAACAAAGTTTTTAAATTATAAAACCTATGCAGATATTTTCACTGATTATAATCCTAATCGTGATAAGGCATGTGACACATCGACTAACAACGGATTTCAAAAGGATATAGATCTAGTACAGTATCCGTTACTTGTAAAAGATATCCTAAACGAAATTAATACTTATTTTAAAAAACAAGAATTAAATTACACCGCCCACACTGTAGATGCTGCATGGTGGGTGGTTTATAACAAAGGCGGCTTTCAATCACTGCATCAACATCTGCGAAGCACAGAAGATGACTACGTAAATCTAATGGAAGATACCAATGAAGGGATCATGAGTGCTGTGGTGTGTTATAATACAATCCGTAACCATAGTTCATCTCGTGACGAATGGGGAAGGTTTTACGGAGTTTGCGGCGGCAGATACTTTGAATACGCAAGTACCGCAGGTGCAATGTGGTTGTTTGACGCTAGAACATTCCACGGTGTATATCCAACAAACAACACCCGGCGTGTGTTAAGTTTTGATATCCTCTACAGTTTAAATTAACCAATCCAAGTCTGTTTATCTGCACCAGTAACTGATACAGCACCTGTTATTTTCATTTCATTACTTTCGCCTTTGAGTTTAAACTCAATGGTATCATCAGCATAAATCTGCTTGAACTTAGTGTAATAATATTGATTTGTTATACTACCTGTTTCTAGAACTGCTTTAACATTGCTGCTAACACTCTTGCTAATAGTTTCTGTACTGTCTACTTCTATAAATGCCTGCGGTACAAAATTATATATTACATCAACATCATCCGTTGCACCCCAACCTAGTTGTGCTTCGTTATCCACATTAGCAGTTATCTCTGTACTTGTAGCACCAACTTTAACAAATGTAGCAGTGTCGTCTATGTTAAACACATTAGAAACAACGTTGTCATCGCTTAGTTCTAAATGATCGGCGTCCTCAACATAGTTGTAAATAATGTCTAAATCATCAAGACTGTTAAATGTATTGAATGTAACAGTTTCATAGTTATATATAAATTCACTATCAGTGCCACCTAGTACACCTAGTGTTGCTGTATCAACAATATTAAACGATCTGTTAGTAACAGAAATTGTGTCTAATTCTAATGCAATAGTTTGAGCAGGAACATTTACAAGTTGCGATTGTGTAGAAAGATCTGCAAACTCTATAGATGCTGTTGTGTTAGATACTCTAGTTGAACTCTGGTCTGTTAAAATACTAAAGTCTATGTTAGCAGAGTCATCATAATCGTAAATTATAGAATCATCACTTGCTGCTAGTTTACTAAACACCGCAGTGTCGTCTATGTTAAACACATTAGATACTGCACTATCAACATACCATTCTAGTTCTAGTACTGCATCACGTGACGTTGTAAATGACTGTTCAGTTGCACCTAATTTAACAAAGGTCGCAGTGTCATCAAACACAAAGGTCTGTTCTATACTGTCAATAGATGCAATTTCAAGTTGTGTTACATCTTCTCTAACAAACACATTAGATACTACACTATCAACATTCCATTCTAGTTCTAGTATTGCTTCACGTGAGGTTGAGAATGACTGTTCAGTTGCACCTAGTTTAACAAAGTTTGCAGTGTCATCAAATACGAATATCTGTTCTATACTGTCAATAGATGCAATTTCAAGTTGTGTTACATCTTCTATGTCATATATAATATCTGCGTCTGTTGCTGCTAGTTGTTTAAAGACTGCTGTGTCATCAAATACAAATATCTGTTCTTGTGTTGAAGCAGCGGTAATTTCTAGTGCAGCGTCTTCTATAGATAGTAATTTAGTTCTAGTAACAAATGTAGAAGCAATGTTTAATGCTGCTGTGCTGGCTTCACTAATACCAATTGCTTGCTGCGATCCTGCAACTAGAGAAGTTGTATCGCTGTATATGAATGTCTTGCTTAAATCAGTAATAACATCTATTACAAGCGGTGTAACTTCAACAGTAGCACTTACACTTTCTATAGATGTTGCACTACCTTTTATAAACGGAGCACTGTCAACATAATCAAAGATTTGTATGACACTGTCAGACGCTGCAATATCAATTTCACCAACTGTAACACTATTTTGTATGTGTGTCTCACTAGATATGCCTGTTACTTCTAACAGTTCTATATCTGCAAAGTCAAATATTGTTTTTGTAGTAAAGTCTGTATCTACTTCAAGCAGTACAGCGTTGTCGTTATCACTAATAACTTCTACTGCATCACTTACTGCAATACTAAATTCAGCAACCGTTACTGAATTGTGTATGTGTATAGAAGTTGATTGGCCTGCAAGTTCAAGATCAGCAGCGTTATCATGAACATATATAGCACTAACAGACTCAGGCTGCGCAATTTCTAAAGCACCTACGCTTACATCACTCACATCGCTCGAAGTTACAGTGATGCCACTTATAATAAGTGGTGAAACATCGACGTTTGCGCTAATACTTTCTACGCTTTGACCAACTGTTGTACCAAACACACCTGTGTCATCAAACACAAATAATTGTTCTGTAGTATCTGTAGAAGCAATCTCTAGTGCAGTAGTATCTGTAAATGGATATGCTCTATCAGATACTGTTGTTGCGCCAATTTCAAGGGCTTCGGTGTCAGCAAAGACAAACGTAGTTTCTTCTGCGCTGGTGCTTGCTATTTCTAGCACACCTGTTTCAGCAGTAGGCAATGCGCTGTATATGTCTACAGACGCAGCACTAATTTGTAATGCTGTTGTGTCGTCAACTACAACCTTTTGCGAACGTGTAAACGTAGCATCTATTTCTAATGCGATAGATGTAACTACAGGCAGACTAAATGACTCTGGTCCTGTTGCTTCAATTTCTAGTGCTGTAGTATCAATAAAGCCTCTAGTAGAACTTGTTTCTACTACACCTGCAATAACTAATGGTGTTTGTTCTATGTTAGCACTAATGCTTTCAATTGATGTAGCACCGGCTTTACCAAGCACACCTGTGTCAGCAAACTCAAATATTTGGACAACTGTTTCATTGCCTGCAACTATAATAGCACCTGTGTCTGTAGATGTTAGTGTTATGTTTTGGCTAGTTACTGTGTCTATTTCTAATGCGCCTGATGCAGAACCATCATAGACTTGTGTCGAAATATCACTTGCTGCTATTTCTAGTTCGCCTGTTGTAGCAACTTCTACTTCAATTCTGTTTGTTCCAAGAACCGCACTTGCTGCAATTTCTAAAGCAACAACTGTTGAGAACTCACGTATAGCAATAGACCCGCCTTCAATGCCCATCATCTCAGTAATAGCATTACTACTAATAGGTCCTAGTGGTGGATGGGAGAATAAGTTATCTCTTGTATTATCTTGTATAAACAGATACTCTTGGCTAAATGCTGCAAGAGTCTTGAATGGAACTTCTTCTGATACAAGTCCTACTGCTGGACGGAACCATGGGAACTCTGTTCTACCATCTGCTCTAACTGTGCCAGCGCCGCCGTCATCGTTATCTTGTATGCTAATTTGTAACGCACCAGTATTAACCCTACTAACAGTGCTAGATGTAACATCTAACCCTTCCCACTCTAGAGTAAGTATACTTGGGAAGTAATCAGTACCACCATCAAATTGCAGTTCTGATATTGCGCTTACTGATATTGGTGCTAAAGGTAGACCTGCGGCTGCTGCTTTCGCATCAAACTCTTGATCAAATAAGTAACCTTCTATAGGTTCTACTGCAATCTCCAAAGCAACTGTATCTGCATACTCTGCTTCGATAGTAGGACGGAAGTACGGATAAACAGTCTTGCCGTCATCTGATCTAACTACACCTTCGCCGTCATTCCACTCAACTGCTAAGGATAACTCACCTAAAGTATCTCTACTCACACTCTTGATTACGCTAGTAATAACATCCCATTCTAGTGGTAGGATACTTGGGAAATAGTCAGTGCCGCCATCAAATTGTAGTTCACCGATTGCATTTGTAGAGATAGGCGCAAGCGGTAGTCCTGCTGCATCTTGTTTTGCATCATACCATTGATCGAATAGATAGCCTTCAATTGGTTCTGCTGCTAATTCTAATGCAACTGTGTCTACATATTCTGCTTCTATAACAGGCCTAAAGTAGGGATAAACTGTCTTTCCATCTGCTGAACGAATTACACCTTCGCCATCGTTCCAATCAACTGCTAGGTTTAATTCACCTAAAGTATTTCTACTTACACTCTTAAGCGATGCAGATATAACATTCCATTCTAATGTTAATATACTTGGGAAGTAATCAGTGCCACCGTCAAATTGTAGTTCAGATATGCTGTTTACAGATATTGGTGCTAGAGGTAATCCGCCTACTTCTAGTTTACCACTCGTGCTTAATTGTGAGAATTCATAACCAACAGAGAAATCACCAAACACAACTGCCGCAGTGTCTACGTAGACAAACTTCTTGCCAACGATTGCGTTTGCACCTATTTCAACAGGTGCAGTTTCAACTTTCTCTGCTTCTATTACTGGTCGGAAGTGTGCGTACACAGTCTTACCATCGTCTGAACGTATAACTCCGTCAGACTGATTATCAGTACTGCCAATACTTAAAGGTATGATGGAGAAGACTACGCCGTCGTTTTCAGATTCTCCAACGGCGTATTCACCAACCGTGTTTTCACCTATACTAGCCACGGTCGGTCAACCTCCTTATTTACGCTTGTGATTCGCTCCATGATAGTTTACCACTTACAAAGAATGGTGAAGCGCCGTTAATAGTACTTGTTTCCTGCGGTTGTACTGCAAGTGTTAGGAAGTCAGGACCTGCTGGGAACACGCCGTCTCCTCCTAAAATACTATTACCTAGTTCAATCAAGTCATTCAATGCAATGGATATCGAACCTGCGGATGCTTTGAGTGAGTAAACTGTTGTACCACCTAGTAGCGTATCACCTGATCTGTGTCTAATAATTTCACTTAAACTAGGAGATGCAACTTTTTGGAACACTAATTCGTTTGGAAGAGCGTTTAGGATTAGGAACACCTCAACATCTTGATTTGTTGTAACACCTGCTTCTTTCAAAGCCATTTGCATTCTATTAATAATTTCACGCTCACCGACAGCACCTGTTAAACTACTATCAACACTAGGTGCAAGTCTAATACTTACAAGTGGTAGCGGCTGCGTTAAGTCAACTGCACCTGTTTCACCAACTGTAATACTAGTGGATGCGGCTATATCTGGATATGCAGCACCACTTGGTTGTGTGCTTAGTGCAGGGTAACTAGTGTAAACAAAACTATTTGCTCCATTCTTAACAATCTGTGAAACAAATGTACCTTCTGGTAAAACAGTATTACCAGTATCTCTTATCAACATACCAGTTGCTGTATTTGCTAGATCACTTTCAGAACAAGGAATAGCATAAACAAAGACTCGCTTGCCATCTAAAGTAATAACTTCAAAGGATGATGTTGTGCCGCTTTTACTAGTAAACGTGTTACTACTTCCGTTTGTATATGCAAAGGGCGCTGAGTTACCTGTAAACAAATATGCTTTATCGTCATCAAATGTACCATCCATAATAATACTTGTACCAAAGTGGAATAGTGTTGGTGCAGCATCTGCATTCGGTCCGTTTTGGATTTCGTACCTACCAGGCAAGTTACCTGATCGGAAGTATGATTCGCCTAGTCTGTTGTTGTGTGTAAATTCATGCACATAAACAACTTCACCGTCTTGGTTTTTAAATCCAAATCTAATTTTACCAGCACCATACCAACTATAGTCTGCATAGGCCATTTGAATTTTGGTTGAATCTAAAACATAACCGTGTGTACCAGAGCCGTCACATGGGTCAATATTCCAATCTCGTTGGCGCACTCTTGCATCTATTGTTTTTGTTAGTTTAACATTTTTAGATGTTACACCTCTGTATGCTGGTTGAACGATAATTTTGTTGTCTGATGCAACCTGTGTAACCTGATAACTTTGCCCACGCAACACAACATTATCTCCAATTTGTAATTGTGTTGTGAAACTTGTTCCAGTACCAGTTACAATTTGGCTACTTCTTGTAACACTAACTACACCTGAAAGTTGCAGTGTAGAACTACGTCTTACTGCGTATAGTTCATTACCATCGTACTCATAAAAGAAGCCGTTTTGGTCATCAAACATACCTGCTCGGATATAACTATCATTCCATGATTCTCTTAAATATTTTGGATAACCTTCTGCTTTAACCTGATCTGGTGCTGCTTCCATTTCATATTCGAATGTAAACGGATCAGTAACTTGAGAAACAGTAAACTTTCCGTTAAAGGTATTGTCGCCTACGGATACTTCTGCGTCTTGTATTTCTACCGGATCGCCTACTTTAAGATTATGTATTTCTTGTGTCTTAACTTCTGCTGTTGTTCCGTCTGCACGTATAACTTCCTTAACAACTTTTGGCGGATTAAAGTTAATAGCAAATGAGTTTTGAATCCCTTTACCTGACTGATATCTAAAGTATTTACGTGATTGTCTTACAATTTTACTTCCTGGAGATGTACCAGCAGTGATGTTAACACCTCCATCAAATGGTAAGTGTAAAGAATAACCATCTGGTCTTAGGTTTATCTCAGTGCTGTAATAATAATCAACGTCTGTAACTGTTGCTAGGGTTGTTTCAAAAATTGTCATTGTGCCATCAGTAGTTATTTTATCAACTGTAAAGCCTTGAACAAAGCCGCCAATAGTAACATAAATTTTATCGAATGTTTTAAAGTTATTTAGGAAGTTTGTACCAGTTCCGGTTATAACATTACTTCCTTGTACAGTGGAAACAAATCCAGCACCTGGAACGTTTTTAATAATATTACTACTTCTTAGTTCTTGTACGCCGGAACGCTGTAACAATGTAATAGCACTGTTGTTCTGTGCATTTATTTGACTCGATGCAAGTTTGATTTTAGTATCGTCAACTGCAATAGTGTAAAGATCAGCAGTTGCCTGATCATCATCCATTATGTTTGCAAAACCTTTGTTACCATAACTTAGGATTTCACCAGTTTTTAGATTGTGTGAGTCACCTAAATCAATCGTAAGAGCAATAACATCGACATCTGCGTTTGAATCAAACTGGTATACTCTTTCTGGAACTTGGAAACTACTTTGAATTTTAAACTTATCTGCTGCATTAACATCGTTAATATTGTAGATACCATCATAAGATCCAATAACTGTTGGAACACTAAACACCTGTCTACCGACTGCGGTATTCTGTAGAACAATACCACCTGCTTGTCCAGATAGTGTAAATTTAATTTCCCAATAATTACCACTTGATAAGTAAATGCCTGTGTCAACGTCACTTGTTGGATCAGCAGTAACACTAAATCCAATTCTATTACTGTTGGAAGATTTTTCTTCTAATAGACTACTAACATCTTTACTTGCAAATGTGCTTTCTGTAATCCATTGGTTAGTATCAGCACCGTTCACAGCACCAATTAAAAAACTATCACCATCTGGGAATGTTAATGTAACATATGTTGGACCTTCAGATCCTCTTCTAAATCTTTGAGATCCAAAGTCACCTCTAAATTCAATTTTAGTAATTGTACATGTAGATGGATCTGTAATTCCTAATATTTGTTCGACATCAATATCGTAGGACTGTGTAGCGTTATTACTTTCACCAATTTCTGTAGTAGCAGTGTTCGATGCTGTAATAAGTTCTTGAATACGCAATCTACTGTCGTTCACTCGTTCTAGTGTGTATTCTGTATTGTTTGCTAGTCCGCCTACAACTTCAGTTTCGTCTCTTACATCAAATGTACCATAAATTGTAGCATCAGTTGAACCATAATATAGTGTGTCTGGTGCGTTTGCTGCAACATTAAATGCTAGTATGCCTGTCGTAGTTCCTTGGTTAACAACACCTGTAGCCACTTGGTCAGTTGTACCGCCTGAGATAGCATCTTTGATGTATAATGGTTCTGAACTGTTTGCATCAAAAAAGTATGTGCTTCCTCTATACACTACTAATGTCGGTGCATCTGCGTCTGTAACTAAGCCTTTACCGTTTACTGCCCATCCATTATCATCTGCGTTAAGACCGATTTTATAACTATTGTCATGTCCGATCCATTCAGGATAATTTGATGGTTGAGACGGCTGTGCATGATTCATATCATCTGTTGGCATGTAGAATGTTACGCCAGGAAATTCATCAAACACATGAGTATGGGCCTGTCCGCTTGCATCAACTGCTTCTGCTGCTGCTTGTGTTGAAAACAATGGATAGTTATAGCCTGTGTTGCCTCCCTCACTACCGTAAACGTAGAACGGACCTATTGGCCATGCTCCTGGTGATTTGTAAGTAGCGTTTGTCAAACTAGTAATTTTGTGACTTGGGATATGAATTGTATTATATAGATCGTTTGCTGTTCTTACACTAAAGGTAACATTTTGCGGATATTCTAAAATATCATCCGTACCAGGTTGGTCATCAAGCGTTATTCTTATCAAATCCTTATTAAGCACAGTAATTGTTCCATTAATATTTTGATCAGCAATTTCTACTCTGTTACCAATACTGTCTGAAAATGCAAATCGTTCACCTGCGTCAAAGTTTGACTGAGCAATTTCCATTACAACTGTATCACCTTCTTTCGTGCCGTGATCTTGCAAGAAGAATGTATTTGCTTCGCTACCGAGTGTTGTTGCAAAGGCATAAAAAATCTCACTCGAAGTTCCAAAATTCTGCGTGCCACTCTGGTTATAACTAATCTGGAACGCACCTGATAGGAGCCCTGTTTGCGCTGTAGTGCCTGGATACTGTATTCTTGTGTTAGTATATCTACCATTAGTCCTTTGCTGAGTAAGGTATGAAAAACTATCACTGCTATTAGAGTAACTACCTGCGGATCTACCTTGCCATGCAACTATAGCATCACCTGGTACGCCGCCCAATCCCCACTCTCTGTCAATTAAATCTTGGCCACTGTGGTCTTCTGCGCTTCCTGAAGAGTATGTAACATCAAATATGTTTGTTAGGTTCCAACTTGCAACTGCACTACTGTCATTGTAGTACATTCTTATATAGGCTGTAGAGCCACTTTGCACTAAGCCGCTAGTAACATTGTAGTTTGGATATTGATAACCACTATAAATTCTACCTAAATAAGTATTACTATACCCCGGACCGACATATGTAAGTAGATATTCGTTACCTCTGTTCAAATCGCCTGTACCATATGCACGGTATAATCTTACTTCACTAATATTTGCCGCAGTACCACCAAATTGGCTTACGTTACCTAAACTATGTTGTACATTAATGTTACCACTTGATCCAGTTCTGCTTGTCGATATTCTCGTAGTCTGTTCGCCTCTTGACGCTTTTGATGTACCTCTCGTTGTGCCTGCGGCAGTTTCAACTTTATAAACAAGACCTAATCTACAAGCACCGAAAACGTTTGCCGGTTGTGTTATACTGACTGCGCTTGTTGAAACATTTTCATAATTTGTACTAAGTTCAATTGTGTCGCCGTCTACTACTCTAACATAATATACAACGCCATCAGTAAGTGACATATCACTAGCACCTCTAATAGGTGTACTAAACAATAAACATGCTCTATCATGCAACCCGTGTTGTGACCAAGTAATTCTGTTAGTTGCAGCATCAACATCCGCTGCGGAAATGTACTTGTGATAAGCAGGTGCCCAATCATAAGTAATAACTGCGTTTTGTTTATAAGATCCTCTACCTGTGTTCGTGTTAAGATCTGCTACAATATCATTTGAAAAGAAACTATCAGTATCAATTGTTGGTCTGCCATCTGTAGCAGTTACAGTTGGATCTACGACAACTAGATCTTTTGGACCAACTGTATTTCTAACATAAACTTTAGTACCTTGTGCAAACCCGTGTGTTTGATCTGTTTTTACTTCAATAGTACTAGGATCTAAAGCATCAGTTTGTGCCCCTTGTTCTGCGTCTAAAATTAAAGCACTACCTTGGTAGAACTTGGCCGGAATAATCGTAGTATAAGAACCATTTATATCTCCAGTTTCAGTTGCAGCAACGTCTAGTTCGTAAAAGAAAGTAGTTGCATCAGGCACACCTGATATAATAAAATATCCCTCAGACTGGTATTGGGTAACACCTTGAACACTGATAGGATCGCCTAACGTTAATCCATGAGGTATAGCAGTAGTAACTTTAATTTGTGTACTACCTAGTAATGCCTCAACTGAAAGAATATCTTCTACTGGTAAATCGCCTGAATAAGAATACACGCTAGGAATGTTGTTTACACTTTGGATAGTTTCCCATTTAGAACTTTGTAGTCCGTATTCAAAGTCAGTATCAATTAAGTTTTCTGGTTGTGATACACGTAGTTTACCAACGGCATCTAGCAAACTTTTGGATGGCTCAAAAGGTTGCGCTGCTTGATCAATAAACACCTGTAATCTATCAGTTGCACTGATTTCTGAATCGTTTGCTGTATCGTATGTTAAGGTAATATTTGTTTGGTTTGTTTCTGGATCGTAATTAACTTGCGATGCTGATATTGCAGGGTTATTAAACTGATAAATTGTTTTGTTAATAGTAACATCAGTTATCAACAGAATCTTTTCTTCGTGTACGTTTCCCTTTAAAATAACTTGTTGGTTATCTGGGAAAAAGTAATAATCCTGTGCTGGAACTAATTTTTTTGCCATCTTATTTTTTTCCTTAACTTAATGCTAATGCTAGTGCTGCTAAATCGTCAGCGGTTCGATCGAATATTTCAAAACTGTCTGAATTAACTGTTATGAAAACTTGTTTTGTGCCGGCGGAAAAGTTTGTAGGACTAGGTGCATTACTTGCACTGTCCTGATTACCTTCGCTTCCTGCTACAATTTTAGTACGTACTATACTGTTGGTGTCTGCATCATAAGTTCCAACCCCTGTTTCCCATTCTGAAGTTCCTGTATGAGTGATTGCATAATCAAATGTATCACCATCATCACATACTACAGAAAATGTTTGAAAGCCTGTACCGGAACCTAACAATTCTACATCGCTTGTTCCAGTTACAAAGGTTGCTTCTTTTACTCGGTCGGATCTTACCTTAGCCATTGTTCAACTCCTTATGGGTTGTTCAATGTGATTGTTAGTGTAATACGAATTTCGTCGCCATTGTTTGCGATGTTAATCGGAGCATTACTAAATCTGTTAGCAAACATTAAGTTGCCGCTAGTTGCACCAACAACAAAATAACCATAAACATTGCCTGCTGCGCCAGTAAACGAGAATGTTACTTGTGGGTATGCTGCTTGTCCTGGATCACCTGCTGTGAATGTGAAGTTTGCCGGAGTTAGTGTTGTTGCATTATAACCGTTACCCGATACCTCTGTATAATCCCCTGACACATCTGCGTTTGTTGGTGTAACGTCATTGCTATAGAGTTTTAATACTAGAGATTCTGGTGTTTCGTTATTTAGAAAGTTCTTTAATGCTTGTAACTCTGCTGCGTTTGTAAATACGACTGCCATTTTGAATTTTCCTTTTCATAGATATCTAAAGTGTATATAAGTTTATTTATCAATATCAGTCAAAGGTATAAAATATCTCGATAGATGCATCTCTACCGTTAGCGTTTCCACTTGCTCCAATATCTATTGTTAAATAATCGTCTGTTGTCATAGTAAAATTAGTAGATTTTGTTTGTTTTACTGTTGATGCATTGCAAGTTACTGTTTCAGCAGTTGAACCACTCTTTTTAATAGTTGCTGTGATATTCACATTTGCTGCTGTGCCTAGTCTTAGAACCACATCATCTACTGTTATATCTCCTGGAGCATACCATCTTATTTCTCCTATGGTATTTTCCAAAAATCCTTTTTGAAATAACTGTACTGTTTTAGGAGGAGTTGCAATAGTTAATGCTTTTAAAGGCGATGCATTTGGATCTGCTGTAATAGTAATACCATTGCCTGCTACAAGATTAAGGCTATCAACGCCTTCTGCTGTAAGAGCAGGCGAAGCACTTCCGTCAATGTGCCAATATTTAAAGAAACTATTGATACTGATTTTGACTTCGCCATTGCCTAAGTCAGTAACATCAAAACCTGCTTCTTGATCAAAACTTAATGTGTCGACATTCAGCACTGTGCTGTTGGCTACAATGCCATTTGTATTTTTCTCTTGGACTGCTAATGCACTTGCACTAGGATCAAAAGTTACAATACTATCAGTGCCATCGTTCTTTTTAATAAACAACTTACCATCATAAGTGTTTATTGCAAGTTCACCTAGTTCTAAGGAAGATGTTGATGGAACAGTACCTGTGGTACTGTTCCGTTTATGTAGTAATTCTACTGCCATTAACTATAAGCGCCGGCATCCAGTCTAGTAACTGTTGCCCAGCCATTTGTTGTAGTAAATTGATTAGAGTCAAAACTTACGATACCTAAGTCTGATTGTGCAATGCCAGTAGCATTTGCTCTTGTACTTGCAGAGTTTAGGTTTAATTTACTTTGTATAATTGATGCACTAGCAGCAATCTGTGTGTTGCCAATACTTCCATCTTTGACTGTAAGTTGGTCACTACCATTAACTTCAATAGTTGTGTCATCAACTTCTACGTTGATAGTCGAGCCTGATTTAGATACTGCTGCTCCAGCAATAATTGATCCTGCACCACTGAACTGCTCAAAAGTAATATCTGTTGTGCCAAATGTAGGTACACCATTGTGTGTTGCAACCCAACCTGTATCAACATAGTTTGTACCTTGTTCTACAAAGAAGAATGTTCCACCTGTTAGTTCAGCAGCACTATCTGCATCTGGTGCACGAGTAAGAACAAAAGCACTTACGCCATCTACACCTAGTGTAGTAACAGTATAGATACCGTTTTCTGTTGCATCAGTTTGCGCTCTTACAAGGACTCTATCACCCTGTGAAGGAGTATATCCATCGTCGCCAAATTCACCATTTGCAGTTGCAGTCAATGTTCCTGCTGCATTGTCGTAGGTTGCATCTAAATTATCAGTTGTAGCAAGGGCGACTGATTCTTTAACATCTAGTCCTTGTGCAACTTGATCGACATAAAGTTTGTTAACAAGTGAATCACTAGTAAAACCTGTTCTACCTTCATAACCTGAAGGAACAGTTACAGTGCCTTCACCGTTCGGTGCTAGGGCTAAATCACCATCTGTGTCTGTAGTAGAAATTTCGTTTGCATCTACAGTAATATTATCTACATCAAGACTAGTAAGGCCATTTATATCTGTAATTGAACCACCTAATGCAGTTGCATCTGTACCAATTGTAATTGAAGTGTTTTCAAGTTTAGCATTTGTAATGCTTCCGTCATCGATTTGTGTTCCTGTAATCACACCATCTGCGATTTTTGCTGCTGTGATAGCACCATCTGCAACTTTGCCTGTAGTGATTGCATTGGCAGCAATTTTACCAGTTGTGACATTTAATGCTGCTATTTTAGCAGTTGTAACATTAGCATCGGCAATCTTTGTTGTAGTGACTGCATCGGTTGCTAATTCGGTTTCTGTGACATTTGCAGAAGCAATCTTTGCTGTTGTGACAGCATCGTCTGCTATTTTAGCAGTTACGACAGCATCTGAAGCAATTTTTCCAGAAGTTACATTTGCGTCTGCTATCTTAGCAGTAGTTACATTTGCATCTACAATCTTATCTGTGGTGACAGCGTCTGAAGCAAGTTTTGCGGAAGTTATATTTGAATCAGCAACTTTTGCAGTCGTAACGGCTGCATCTGCTATCTTCGCAGTAGTAACAGAACCATCCGCAAGTTGAGTAGTATCAACACCAGCGTCTGATGTAGATATTGTTAGTGTGCCTGCGGCATCGTCATATGCAAGAGTAATACCTGTTCCTGCTGTAATTGCACCGCCTGTGATATCTTCAATGTATTCTTCTAATGAAGTATTAGCATCTCCAACAAACATGTTTTGTATAACAGTCTTACCAGTGCCGTTTGGAGCAAGTGTAATGTTACCATTTGAGTCTGTTGAACTGATTGTGTTTCCATCTAAGTCTAAGTTATCAACTTTAAAGTTGTCAACCTTTTTATCGGAATCTACCAACAAGGCTGTGCTTGCTGTAAGTGTACCGAGTGTATGATCCATCAACGCAGTGTAATATGCTCCGCCTACTTTGATCGGAGTGTTTGTGTTAGTTGTCGGATCACCGACATATAATCTGCCACCATTACCACCTGCGCCCGTATCTGTGATTGAGGTGTCGTAAATGTAAGCCATTTCCCCTTGATCAAGTGTTGACGGTAAGTTTGCAGTATTCGTTCTTTTGATTTGAATTACTGTAGACATTATTGTTTCCTTTATAGATGCTGCTTGTATTTATTAAAATGAGCCGCCATTTAGCCTTAGCGAACCAACTGTTGTTTCTATATTATTATTGGCTTCCCACTCAGTGCCATTATATTGTAATAATGCTCCTGCTTGTGGTGCTGCACTGTTTACATTGCTAGAAGATTCTAAAGATGCAGACTCTGTCGCATCTGCTCCTGGATTAAATTCTACCCAATTATTTGCATTATTTGGCATTTCACCTGTAGCATCATTACGAGACTCGCCATCTAATAATTTATATGTATAATATTTTTGACCAGTAATAGAACCGTATGTCTGATCAACAAAACATATCATGCCAGGCTGTAATCGTTGTCTGGGTATGTCTTGCAGTGTATCACCTGTGACACCTGCAACATATTGTAGGCCGCCTCGTAATTCATTACTTAAAGCAATTGGATGATCGCCGTCTGGGCTCCATGTTCCGGGCCATGTGTTACGTGTTAAGCCATTGTAGTTTGAACTCATTAATTAATCCTCACATATGTACTTCCAGGCTGAAGCACTATTCCATATAAATTATATTGCACTGCATTATAACCAGTAGGCACAACATCTGGTTGCAAATTTACTGTTGCTGTTGTAGTCGAGACTCCACTAAGTAGACTAGAACTTGCTCCTGTTTGAAAAGTCGTAGGCTGTGTAGTTTCTGCACTTATACCAAACCAAAATACCCTTGGCACACTATCGCTATTTGTGATTGTTGTGTTAATAGTGCGACCGTGATGTGAGGTAGTAGTTACTTCTGCATCAAAACCATATCCTGATATTAGGTTACTCTGTGTAGGCACTTCGCTTACACTTGCTGACCAATAATAAAAACTAGGATACTGCCACGTTGTTGATATTGTAGGGCCTGCTGTATCTGTGTCGGTTACTGTATATGCTGTTCCTGTGACGCCTGCAGGTCTTGTAAAATCTACTGCTAGATTAAGTGTCCTACCTGTGTTGTTATCTTTGTGTAATGGTGTTGTAAAGTTAAGTGTACCACTGCCACTTGTGTTAGTTACAGTTCCAGCAGTTGTTGTTATTGACGCATTATAATTTCCTGCATCAGCAATACCACTGATGTTTACTGTGTAATTTACACTTGGTATTGTTGTTAAAAACAATGTGTTAGGTGCAGACTGTAAAGATATTGTTGCGTTTGCGTTTGCCCAATTTGTAGTAGTTACTACTGGATCTGAAAAACTAATAAGATCATCGTTTGCATCAAGAAAATTCACTGTCGCTGATGCACTGCCACCTGTAAGTGTTGTTGTGTTTGATCTTATTAATCCTTGTGCTTGATTAGTATAGGTTTGCGTCCAATCTACGCCGCCATCGGGTGTTACACTAGGCCCAGACGAAAAGTAGTTTGCAATAGTTGCAAGTGAATTATCTGCAAGAACAAACCCTACTTGGTTTGATATACTGTATACAGACTTGACATAATTAGATGTAAAGTCTTCTGGATTATCAATAGAGACACTAAATTGTGTTGCTACTTCATCCCAGTTTAAATTTGTTTGTGAAGCAGAACAGTTAGGTGTAAACGATGCTATCTCTATTTCAAGCAAATCACTGTTGTTAATAAATGCTTCACGTATTGTATACTGAATGCCGCTTTCGTTAAACACTGTACCTATTCTTTGAGTTCCAGTACCTTCAAACACCAATCCATTAGACGGAGTAGAACTACCACCTTCGCCGCTTACATCTCCTTGAATAATAGCACTAGGTACCCATTCACTGCCTGACCATTTTAGGTACATGCCGGCTGTCCTATCTCCACTAGTGTCCACATCATTAAGATCATCAATGCTTAGTGTGCCACCGCCGCCGTCTGCACCTGTTGCAAGTGTAGCAAAACTAAAGTTGCCAGCGCCGTCTGTAGTTAACACCTGTCCGTTGCTACCATCATCAATACCTAAATCAGTTAGTGCTTCTGGAATGCCTTGTAATTCTAAGGTAGTAATCCTAGTATCAAATAATGTTGAAGATGCTTGTAAGTTAGTCACGTTACCAGTAGCAGTATCTACGTCAGTGCGTAGTCCTTGTATCAGTGCAGTGTTAGATGCAGTTTGAGCAGTATTAAGACCGATTAAGTCACTTTGACTGCTAAGTTCTGCGGTGTTAGCATCTATTAAAGATTGCTGCTGGGTATGTTTAGTATCTAATTCTTGTACATTGACAATGTTTTGTTGAATTAACTGTGCTGAACTTTCTATTGCTGTTGCATTGGTAGCAATATCTGCTGTGTTTGTATCTATGGCTGTCAGGTTAGAAGCAATTGCTGCTGTGTTCTGTGTCTGTTGACTTTGTAGTGCTGCTATGTCTTCTTCGTTAGTTGTTACTCTTACTGTCAATGCTGATAGATCAGTTTGCAGTGTAGATATGTTGTTGTTGACTGTTACTAATTCAGTTTGAATATTAGTAATGTCACCTTCAATTACAACGATGTTGTTGTTGACTACAGATAGACTGTTATCTAAAGTAACTACATCACCTAACAATTGTGTAATATTAGTTGTGTTTGTTGTTTGTTGTAAGTCTAACTCTGTAGTAGACGACAGCAGGTTTGTAATATTTGATATAGCATTTGTTAAACTTGTATCAATAGTCGTAATGTTGTCTGCATTGTTTGTAACATTACCTTCAATTGTTGATATACTAGTTGCATGGTTAGAAATAGTTACAGTATGGCTCTGCGTTAATGCGTTAAGATTAATGATAGCATTTTCTGCTGTCGTAATGTTAGTTGCGTTGTTGGTAATATTAGTTGTATTAGATGCAATGTTGGTTGTATTAGTTTCTACGGTTGTAGTTAGATTTGTAACATCAGTTTGCAAGGTTGAAACATCAGATACTATGTCGTCGTTGTGACCCCACAACCCACTCACAGCATTGTACATCAACACTGCATTGTCTAACGGTTCTGCATTAGATACATCGTTTAAATTACTAAGTTCATTTGGTATGTCATCTAGATCGTTAAATTTGCCATCAACATACGGAACAGTTGCATATTCTAATCCTAAGTCTAGACCTGCAAGTACAGTTGCCCAGTCAATGCTGTCTACATCAATAGTAGCAACAGGGTCTACACTTGTCCCATCAGCAGATCTCATCACAGTTCCTGCAGGTAGTTCCATACTACCTGTGGTTGTGTTTTCTTTCAATGTAGAGTTATCACCTAAGAATAAAGTGCCGCCACTGATATATAAATCTCGCCAACGCTTCTGCGGAGAGCCTAAGTCTTGTTGTATGTCAGTTTCTGGTAATAGGTGAAATGGTTCACGAAGTGTTAATTTAGATATATTATCATTATCAAATGGCAACACATCGTCATTGTTAGTTGCGACAATAATTCCGCCAGGTGTTTGACCATCACTAATTCTTAATCTAGTGTCTTGGCTGTTGTAAAATAGATCACCGAAGTCACCTATAAAATCTGTTATGTCTGCTTTAGGTCTATAGCCCGAGCCAATTTTAAATAATGGCATACCTTGCCCTCACACTTCTTACAAGTGTATTTATCGTAGGCCGGCTAATGCTTTGATGTTATCAACATTTGTTTCTTCAGGCTCTTCACCTTCGTCGTCATCGTCTAGCATCTTATCAATAACAGGAGAATTTTTCCCTTGTTCTGCTTTTTTCAGTTCTAATTCTTGTTGTTGTGGATTCATCATCACTGGGTTTTGATCTAGTTCATCAGAGTCAGTTGCATCTTTGCCCGCAACGTTGACTTTAGGAACGACACCGTCTAGGTCAATTGTGATTGGAATATTAATTGTTACTTCATCTATGCGCATAATGTATTTACCTTTTATGGAACGCCTGCTGAGTTATCTACTAATAGGATATCAAACGTACAAGTATAACGTCCGTTGTTCGCAAGAGTGTGCATCCTCGCATCAATATCTGACTTCTCTGGAAATGATTGTGGAATAGGATATTCCAACTGATACGGTCCGCCGCGTCCAACTACTTCAGCAACGTGTCTAATGGCAAACGATCCAGTGCCGCCTTCTCTAACCATTAATTTGAATTCGCCTGTTGCTGCATCCTGTGCTGTAACATCTAATCTCATCAAGTAGCCAGTGAAGCCCGCAGGTACAGTATAGATAGACATCAGTGTTTGACCTTGATTCTCAAGTATCTTTGCCACAGTCACATTAGTCGATGTTTGTATTAATATACGAGCAGTTGTATTAACATCAAAGCCGCCGCTGTCTTGATATCTTGCTCTGTAGATTCTTTTGTAAGTATTGGCTGTTGTTGCTGTTGAACCTGATATGGTTACAGTTTCAGTCTGTATTTCATAGTTTTCATCTAACCCTTGTATCTCTACTGTGTCACCATCTAAGTCTGTGTTGAGATTGTTTTCATTGTTTGTATTGGTAACTTTGATATTCAACACACCGTTGGCATCAATCGCCGCCCAAGGGTAGATGGTGTCGTCCTCGTCCCATATAGTTCCGATGGTGTCTATGCTCATAGCAGGAACAGCACCAAACTTGTGTACTTGTCCAAAGCCTGCTGGCAGGTTGATACTATTGTAGATGTCTCCACCCACAGTTCTAATAACAGGTTGTCCTACACTGTTGTAGTCCATTGCCATAGTCAAGTCGCCAGTGTTTGGCTCATGACTGTGTGAATAATTTGTGCTGTTGGGATTTAGATTTGGCATTTATGTAGCCCAAGGTCTGCCTGGTTTGAGGCCACCTATATTATCATTGTCTACTACATTATTTGTATTGTCGTCACCTACAGCATAACGAGTAGGTAGTTGGGTTGCGTCTGCTGAAACATCTGCATAGCGCCCTGGTTGTACTACATTGCGAGCCGCTCTATCTAATCCTGCTTGTGTTAGTTTAGCATCTTGTCTTTCACGTTTAGTTGGCATTATTCAAACCCCCTTGGATCTTTTACTCTAATATCTGCAGGATCTTTAGGTGCATTTGGGCCTCCGCCTGCTAGAGTAGTTATTGCAGCAACGTCTGCGTACTGCTCGTTAGGTTGATTTGACAATTCAGTAGGCTCAGCATCTGACATGCCTTGCACCATGTTTTTGCCATCTTGACTGTCCATCTCTTCGTGTGAATCGATAACATCTATCAACGCTCTAAGTATTTCTTGAATTCGCATTACAATCTCCGTTACTATATTTACCATAAGTACCGTACGAAAGGATGTGCTATGAACATTAAGAAAATATTTTGGGCAGGCTGCGGATTCGTATTGCTTGGCATTGCATACTTAGGAGTTATACTTCCAGGATTACCTTGGAGTATTTTTATTGTAATGGCTGCATACTGCTTTGCCAAGTCCAGCGAACGTATGCACGCCTGGTTGTATAATCATAAACTATTTGGACCATTCCTAACTAACTGGAGTGAGAAGAAAGTATTTCCACTTAAACTGAAATACTTTATGATTGCAACAATGTCAACTACGGTTGCATTTACATACTTTGCAACAGGGAATACAAAGGCAGCATTATGGACAGGCGGGTTTATGATACTCGTTGCAATATACTGCTGGAGATACCCAAGTACTACAGAAGAATACGACAGACGCAAAGCCTCTGGAGAAAAAATAGCCTGGTTCAAATAAAATATAAATACTATTCAAATAATAGTAGCATATAATGATAAATTTAGAACCATTCCATAATATAGTAACTTCATTGAAAAGTGAAGGCAAGTATCGCACGTTCAACGACATTGTAAGAGAACGCGGGGACTTTCCTAAAGCAATTTGGTATAGCAAATATGCTATAAAGAATATTGTCAATTGGTGTTCAAATGATTACCTTGGAATGGGTCAAAACAAAATAGTGATAGATGCAATGCATACTGCATTAGACCAGACAGGTGCTGGGAGCGGTGGTACTCGTAACATAGGGGGTACCTCTCACTATCATGTTGCATTAGAAATGGAATTGGCGTCTTTGCATAGCAAGGACAGAGCATTGCTGTTCTCTAGTGCATATGTCGCAAATGAATGGAGTCTAATTGCCCTAAGCAACATCATTCCCAACATTGTGTTTTTGAGTGATAGTAAGAATCACGCAAGCCTCATACAGGGTATCCGACACAGTGGTGCTGACAAACTAATATGGCAGCACAATGACATGGAGCAGTTAGAGCAACAATTGGTCGAGAGTACCGCCAGGAATCAAGTCCCCTGCATTGTATTCGAATCTGTGTATAGCATGGACGGCGATGTAAGTCCAATTGAAGCAATTTGCGATCTTGCTGATCGTTACGGAGCAATAACCTATATTGATGAAGTCCATGCGGTAGGATTGTATGGAGAGCACGGAGCAGGGTACCTAGAGAAACTAGGTATTCAAGATAGGGTTGATATTGTTAACGGAACGCTAGGCAAGGCCTTTGGCGTTACAGGAGGTTATATTGCCGGTGAAGGGGTTGTCATAGACGCTATCCGGTCGGTGGCATCGGGGTTCATTTTTACCACGAGTATGTCACCAGTGCTTTGTGCAGGTGCGTTGGCCAGCATAAAGTACCTGAAAGATCACAACGACCTTCGTGTCCAGCATCAGGCCCAAGCCAAGAAGTTTAAAGACAGACTGGTACAGGCTGGCGTGGAGGTACTTGATAAAGCCTGTACTCATATCGTACCCGTGATGATCCGTGACGCTAAATTATGTAAAACTATAAGCGATAGATTGTTAGATGAACACGGCATCTATGTGCAATCTATCAATTACCCTACAGTTGCAGTGGGAGAGGAGCGTCTCCGTTTTGCGCCGACACCACTGCATACTGATGCAATGATAGAACAATGTGTAAAGGCAGTTTACGATGAAACACGAAATATATAGAGCACCAGAATGTAATTCCTTTTTTTACATGATGCAGACCCTTGCAGTTGATCGCCAGGATGCTCCTAATATGGCTAGACGAGGATGGTCTGAAGAGTTTGGTGAAGAAATTAGAGTAGGTGAAATACCCTATGAAGCATTGAAGTTTGATATGGATGGAGAAATCACAAATGATATCTCTCAATACTTCAAGCAAAAAATGTATCAAATTCCTGCAAAGAAGATAAAACTCAAAGACATTGACATAGGTGCTAGTAATCCAGGTGCTTGGGAAAACTATGCTAAAATGGTATGGCTATCAAACGAGTTCCTTAAAGCAGGTAAAAGATTTGCATATCCTATTTGCGCACATTGGAACCCACGATTACAAATATCGCCTATCCATCCAGGAGGATGTAGAAACAAGGTGTTTAAAATATGGGGTGAGCCCGGCGACACAGTTGCTTCTTATTACTTTAACACTAGAGGATTTGATAGCAACTGGTGGCAAGAAATGAAACCTATTTCAGTTGACGAGATAATAGAACAAGGGCATGAAATAGGGCTGTCACCTGATCACGGAACACTTATACCTCATGTAATGCAACAATTACACTCAATCAAAGTTGGTAAGAAGCAACATCAACAGGATATGTATACCAAGTTTGTAAAGGATGGTGTTGGAATCTTAACTAACAATACAATGCTACTGCCTGAATGGCTACATCATCTTATGAATAACAAGAGTGCAAAGCGTATACTGAACATAAAGTTTGATGACAATATTGAAACACTGACTGAGCATGAAATACAACAGATAGGTATGCTAGTGGGAATGACAAGAGCAATGGATCTAAAAAGAATCAAGGTAAGTTTAATCAATGGCTGAAGACCAATACACAATGATCAAACGTCGGCAACAGATAGAAGCCGATTACTTTGCTAACCTAAGCAAGGATGATGTGCTGTCTAGTATTAGTTCTATCGATATAACAACTATAGACTTATGCAATCGAGATTGTGTATTTTGTCCACGTCATGATCCCAAAGTATACCCTAATCGAAATTTATATATGACAGCAGAGGGTGCTGCTCTAATAGGAGCAAAGATTGCAACCTTAAACTATACAGGAACTATTGCTATTAGCGGCTTTGGTGAGAACTTGCTGAATCCTGAGATCATAGGTATCATACACGAACTACGCAAGGCAAACCCTAACGCCTATATAGAAGCAAACACCAACGGTGATCCTCTTGACTTAGATATGTTTAGGGCTCTAAGAGATAATGGATTAGATATGCTCAACATCAATGTTTATGACGGTCCTGAACAAGTAGACACGTTTGATGCTATGCTTGAACAAGCGCAAGGGTATAGATATAGAATACACTACGACCCAGCAGACTATGGTATAATTTTTAATAACCGTAGTGGACTGATAGACTGGATACCCAGTGAGCCTAAAGATGTTGCAGGCTCGCCCTGCTACATGCCCTTTTATAAGATGATGATAGACTGGAACGGAGATGTGCTGTTCTGTGCTAACGATTGGGGCAGAGAACGTATTGTAGGCAATCTATTTCAACAGAGCATTGCTGACGTTTGGATGAGCAAAGAAATGCAGAAGGTACGTATGCGTTTAAGTAAAGGCAATAGAAACTTTTCTCCATGCAAGACTTGTAATGTTAAGGGCACATTAGTAGGAGAGCCTAGTTTTAATTTATTAATGGAGCATTACAATGCAAATCGCAGTAACAGGTAGTTCCAAACTAGCAGGCGCTATAATCAAAGAGTTTGAAGCAACCCCAATTAGAATTGAACAAGATGTAGACAAGAATAAATTTGATGTGTTTATTAATTGTGCTCATGTAGGGTTCCAACAAACTGTACTGCTAGAAGATTGGTTCCATGCTTGGAGTCACGACTATTCTAAGTTGATAATAAACATATCAAGCAGGGCTGGATTGCCTAATCTAAGCAAAGGATATATGTATGCTGCACAAAAAGCATCTCTAGAACATATGGCAGATAACCTTATGTATAATTGTGCAGAAAAGAACTGTAGGATGACTACCTTGTGCTTGGGTATGCTAGAAGAAACAGACAGTAGTTTATCTTACGCAGAAGTATGTGATATGCTGTTCTACCTTATGTCAGTGCCAGAGCATTTAGAAATACCCAAAGTCTATCTTCAACATGCGGATAATTACTTAGAAGTGCAACAGGAGAAAGCAAGGCGTTATGGACAAACTTGAACGAGCAGTAGTAGAAGTGTTTGGTGGATGCAATTATTCTTGCGAAATGTGTCCACAAGCAACTGGGCGTGGGTCTAATTGGACACGCAAAATGCCGCTTGACTTGTTTAACAACATATTAGATCAACTGCCAGGTAAGCCTGTAATCAACCTAGAAGGATCAGGCGAGCCAACTATGGCAAAGGACTTGCCTAAGTATATACAAGCCTGTACAGACAAAGGCTTTGAATCATTTATGTATTGCAACGGCACATACATGCGAGGACAGTTCATGCGTGACTGTATAGACGCAGGACTAGGGCATGTACGCTTTTCATGCATAGGCTACAATGAAGAACTATATGCTAAATGGATGAGCAAAGACAGGTTTACCTATATCAGAGACAATGCTTGGGAAACCATGTGCTACATACAACAAAGCGAAAGCAACTGTCAAGTATCAAGTTATCACTTAATAACCGACAACACAAACACAGACTATGAAGTAGAACAATACCGTAAAAATTGGATAGACTGGCTAGGATGCACAGGATACATATGGCGTATGCACAATTGGAGTGGTAACTATGACCCTGTATATGACAGAGCACCTAAGCCCAAGAAGTCATGCGGTAGACCCTTTGCACCAGAACTAACTGTACGTGCAGGAGGCATTGCGGGTCTACAAGGTGCTGTTACTCCTTGCTGCCAAACAATGGGTCCACCTAATGAAGACAAGAGTGTGTTAGGACATATGCAAACACAAACACTAGAAGAGATATGGTATGGCGAAGCATACAACAAGTTACGCAAGGATCATGAAATGGGCGAATGGCCAGACTATTGTGAGAACTGTGATTTCTTATACGAAGATCCAGAAGTGTTGGTATGGTCAAACGATCCTAAAGCAAGCACAGATTATATGCTAGGGACAAATTTTAGCCTAGCAGACTTCAAACCTAAATTTTAAAAACTATCTTTTTGCTCTTGTGGAAACTCTGGCTGTTCGCCTGAGTAAGGTGCAAAGTCTTTTCCGTTTGCTACCATACAGGCCATACCATCGCCATACACACTTACCATTGTCCAAGTGCCTGTGTCTTGATTAACAAAGAAGAACATGCCTCCTTGGTATGGTCTGCCGTCAGTGGCGCTAAATTGTATGCCAGTGCCAGTAAACAACATCTGTTCTTTGTATGTTGCAGGAGTCTTTAGCATTGACTCCCAATCTGAACAAGGTTGTTTAGTAAAAAATGTTTTGTCTGCTGCGGCTGTGGATGCTGCGAAAGCAAGTAGGCCGGTTAGTAATAACTTGATCATTGCTGTACCTCCTATAGATATTGATCAAAAATCTGGGTACTGTAAATATCAATTGCGGTATTCCATAGATTTAATCCATCAAGGGTAAAAACCATATCTGTTGGCAAGTCACAAAGTAACCAATTGTTTCTTTCTAATTCGTTGTCTAGTTGTCCTCCTGCCCATACGCATACACCTGTTACTAGTTTGTAATAGTTTGGCCATGCGCTTTGGCTGAGTTTTCTAACCATGTGAGCATCACTGCTTACACATAGATTGTTTTGTGTCCACAGCGTATTGCTGCTTTCAAAGTCTGGAGTATGCAACATCAGTAGGCTGTTTTCGTTTACTGGACCACCTTTGTAGATATAATCATCTAGGGTCTGTGTAACACAACCAAACTGTTCTGCAACTGTTGAGAATTTAAGGTTTGTTCTAGAGTGTAGTGCAAGTCCTGTGGTAGCACCTAGGGGATTGTCTTCGTATATAAACACCACGCTCTGTTTGAAAAAGCCTGATTGAATTACGGGACGTGCGACTAGATATTTGCCTGCTCTGTTTTCCATTTGTACCTAACTATAATCTGGTAAAGGTCCGCCGTGTTTTTTGCCTTTGATTTTACGGCCGCCTACTGTAACTCTTTTCTTTCCCACCTTATGACTTTTCTTACCGTCTCTTCGACGCAGTCCTTGACTCTTACAACTTGCAAGAGCACTTGCCCCTAGCGAACTATCTGAACGTGTGCTTTTACACAGTTCTTTTGATGCTGCCCATTCTTCAATGTCACCGGATTCGGTTAGTATATCATCTATCTTCATATAGATATTTATCTATATCGGTCCGCTGGATTGTCTAATTCTTCTAGTGGAGCAAGTTTGAATGTAAGAACTTTTCGTGGTCCTTTGGTTGTATTAATATGTATTTCACCCGATCGTTCGTGATATTCTATTTTTGTTATCTGTGCGGGTGTGTTGTTTTGTCCTACTAAAATTGTTTGTCCTATTTCAAGATCGACACTAATACGTTTGAGGGTGCTCATTGTTGCTCCTTTTTATGCGTTCTTGAATATTTATGGAGTTAAATACCGTATGCTTATGTTAAAGAACGTTCCTATCTCAGATGCTCCGTGGAGGGTGTATGATCTGCAAACAGGAACTATTGTAGATGCAAATGATCGTCTAGTTGCGATTGTGCCTCACTGTGTGCCTAGAATATCAGCAGACAACAACCTAAGGATTGGACAGGACTATCATGCTGTGCCAAAGATAGAATCAATGAATCCTCGTTTCCAAAAAGCCAACAGAGAAATCATAAGATCGGCTCCTGAACTACTAGCAGCACTCAAGGAAGCAGCCTATCATCTGGATCAAGCAGGCATGCGACTGCACGACTCATACTATGATCTGATAAATCGCTGTCAGGGCGACAATCAAGTTCATCCACGTGATTCATCTAATGCTGCTACTTCGTCAAACACTGAGTCACAAACATAGTTCACAACCATTACTGCTCGGCTGTTTTGTGTCATGTTGGGCATGGTTGAATGCAGTGCTCTTGAGTCATAGTGTAGTACACTACCTTCACTCACACGAGGCTGCTCACAGTTTGCTGAAAAGAACTCATTGTAAGCACCACTGTAACATTGATCAATTGGCCATGTGTACTGTTGTGAATTAGGCACAATGCCTGTGGCACCATTGAATTCGTCTAAGTCTTCTAGTGCTAGTATAAACTGTTCGCCTAGTCCTGAGTCAGCACCTTCCCACGGTGTGAATCTATAGGGCGTGTCCACATGTGGATTAACAACACCTGCAAACGGCGCAGCAAACACAAAGTCCCAACCATACAGTCTAAGTGATGGATTGTGTCTTAGTTTAGCAATCCTGTCTAGCACATCCTCAACAAACAACGACTCGTCTCGTGCCCACCATATGTCTAGTTCAGG
>Ga0181400_1000145_pt1 | contig 28174 bp, 49 predicted proteins | sample 23SPOviralmetaG_FD_130129 | JGI IMG/M metagenome (GOLD analysis project Ga0181400, IMG submission 130129) | Marine viral communities from the oligotrophic San Pedro Time Series (SPOT) site, San Pedro Channel, CA, USA - 23 SPOT_SRF_2011-06-22 | ecosystem: Environmental > Aquatic > Marine > Strait...
ACGTGCCCTTGCTGCTTACCTCAAACCCGTCAACTTCGATAGGCGCTGCTACATAAGTTAAACGATTAAATACAACGTCGGCGCTTAACTCATTCGTTCCAGCGTGGTAATAAAAAGTTAGATTAACTCCGTTCACGTCTTCAGTTAATTGAAGCTCAAACAATTCAATGATGGCTGACGGCTCAAGCGACTGAAGCTGTTCATGGATTGACTGAGGAGTAGTCATGCTTCAAATACCTGCTCGAACGTTGCTGAGATTGTCGCTCTGTTCAAGTAAGGAATAGTCTTGCTCCATTCCTTACAGATCCACTTGTATTCAGTAGAGCTACCAATAGGTGTCCATTCAAAAGACTGAGCACCGCCGCGAGCGTCCAAAAACTCCTCAATAGTATCCGCGTCAGTTTCAGACACGTTCCAAGACAATGACCATGTTTTAGGGTTTTGGTTTAATCCAAAAATTGTTCTTTGGCTATAGCCACTCCCAAATTCAGCCATGCGGACTTTGGGGGCACTGCTTTTAGAAGAGCCATAGGTTGGATCAATAGAAGGGAAAGTGGCCATTAGCTTGCGAGGATTCCTCCAGGTCGTTGTTGCTTAACTAGCTCAGCCTGAACGGCTGCACCAATCAATGAACCAAGTTGCTTGGCGTTTTGCGTGTCGCCTTCGGCCTTAGATCCTGATGCGTCAACATTGACTACCACGCTAGTCCCTCCCATTGCTTCGTTTGGAATAATCGTTCCAGAAGCGCCTGGAACGAAGAGTTCTGGTCCGCGCTCTCCGACAATTGAAGGTCTACCGACTGGTGGCCTGCCTCCGTCAGCAAATTTCAAAGGGTTCAAGAAACCTGTAAGACCTGATGCTGCATCAGGACTTAAGTTGCCAAACCCATTAAGATTGAAATCACCAGCTTGCGGTGCTGAACCAAAACCAGCAAACATCCTAGCAATCGCAATCGCGATATACTGAGCAATCATCTGCTGTGCTGTCTTCAGCAACATGTCCGCAATGTTGTTCAAGAAATCAGAAAAGACTTCTTCAGCGCTCTTCGTTCCATCAATAATCGACTCGAAGCCCGTTGTAATAAGGCCAGCAGCCGCACTTGCCGCTTCACCAATTAATGGATACTTCTCAAGGATCCTGTCAAGTGCAACTTCATAAGCAATTAAAGGAGCAAGATCAATTCCTTCCTCGAAAGAAGCTGGACCTGTATCAAGGACAGACTTGCCTCCGACAAATTTCATGTTTCTCTCAAAAGGAGAAGATACATTAAATCCAGCGCCTGCTGATAACTCAGCCATTTGCTTGGCCAGTAAAAGCTCCTCCTCAGCTCGATCTAAACGAGCAATCTGCAAAGCTCCCTCCAATTTCAGAGTTTCTAATTTTTCCTTTCTAAGAGCTAAGTCTTCAACTTCGATCTTAATCTGAGCTTGTTTCATGCCTTGAACAAGCGAAAGTTCTTCTTTTTGTGTTCTTATTGCCTCAAGTTCGCTTTGATTAAATTGTTTAATTTGAGAATATATTTGCAACTGCTTAAGGTCTTCATCAAACATTGATCGTTGAAGTTGCCTTGCTTTCCGTTCTCTTTCTTCTTGCTCTCTAGCTGCTTTTCTGGCAGCAGCATCGGCTTTTCTTTGAGCAGCTTCAGCTTCACGTTGCTCTTTGCGATTTTTCGCCTCTGTGTCTTCTTTAGCTTTATTTTTTAGATTTATAATAGCTAGTTGCTTTACTAGCTCAGATGTTTCACCGCTTAAGCCTTCGTTTAACTCTTTTTGGTTTTCAGAAAGAAACTGCTGTTGAATTACTTTTTCAGCCAAGGCGAAACCAGTCTCTGTCGTCAAGTCCAGCCCTGACTCTGCTAACTCAATTTCTGCTAGCAATATATTGTTCGTAAAAGCCGCGTTTGCTGCTTTTTTTTCAAGTATTTCTGCTCTTGCTTCCTCAACAATTTTTAGCTGTTCAGCAATTTGTAATTCTTTTTGCCTAGCGACCAACTCTTCGGTAATTACGTTTATAGAGCGATCTCCTTTCCCAAATTCTGCTCTAGTCAACTCTTGATTTAAGTCCGTCAGTTCCGGGTCTTTTGTAGCATTATTACGCGCTAAGTTTACAAGACTTACTTTTTCTAACTGGTTCGCAAGCGCTGTCAAAAGACCTGAACTGTTAATCAGACCAGCCACTGCTGCGCTTATTTGACTCAATGTTTCCCCATAAAGCCTGCCCAACTCAGCTGATTCCTCCCCAAATTGTTTCAACGCACTTACGCCATCCTGGCCAATTACTGTTGTGAGCTGAGCTGTTGCTACTTCCAGCGCTTTCTCTGTGCCTGCTAATTCTTCTAAGTCTTTAACAAGTTTCTCAAAAGCGGTTCCGCTTTCGCCCGCAGCTGCCGTTACCGCTCCAATGTCAGCTGTAAGTGGATCAAGAGCTTGGCCCAGTTCTGCAATGCTTCCAACGGCCTGGTCAATAATTCCACCAAGAGCACTGCCAAGAACTTGACCGCCCATTCCGCCAACAGAACCCAACGCACCACCGGCAACTGAGCCCACACCACCGCCAAAAAGCAGCGGGAAGCCAACGCCAAGTGCAAGGTTTGAGAGACCTTTACCGCCTCCTCCAGCTCCTCCAGCTCGGGCGGGTTGAGGACCGATAGGTCTAGGAAATTGAGTCGTTGGTACTGCTTTACCAGAAGAAACCCCCGGAATAAGATTTGATCTTTGCCCAGCTATGCCAAGGTCTAGCTGACGCTTTTCTTCTCTACTTTGAGCTTCTAAGAATCGAACTCCTCTTTGTCTTTCTCCATTTAATGCTGCTTCTATCCTTAATTGACTTTCGTTTAACTTGACTGAATTATCTAAAATTTGAAGCCCTCTTTCGCGGAAAGCAGGAAGAGCTTGTTGAGCACCAGCTACGGGAACCCCTGGCGCTCCAGAAGCAATAAATTGCGCTCTTTGCCGCCTCGCCTTGTCTCGCCTAAACTCAGTAGCGCCTGAAGCAACAGGACCAATCGGTTCTGAATACTGCCTTGACATTTGCAAGAGCAAACGCTGCTGCTTAAGAAACTCAGCAGTTTTTTGCCTTGCTAATCTGTTGCCTTCTTCCCCAAACTCTCGCTCTGCTCTTCCTCGCTTTTGCGTTATCTCAAAAAGCTTTTGCTCTTGGTCAGTAATTTTTTTGTTAGCTTTTAATGTTTCTTGTTTGAACTTAGCAAAATCTTTTTCAGCTTCAAGTTTATTGCGTAAATAATTTGCAGAAGACGCTCCGTTACTAAGTTTCTCTATCTTTTCTTGCAGTTCTTGGGTTTGTTTTAATTTTTTATTTAACTTATCCAGCTCAACGCCACCTTTGACGTATAAAGCAATATCTACGTTGTAATTGGCCACGGCTGAGCACGTAGAGTCCTTCGCTCCAGTCTACCGTGACCCCATCGTTCGTGCCCCACGACTCGACTTAGCGTTTTGAATTGACTTCTCCTCTTGCTCTGCCTTGATCTCGAAGAAAGCAGCCCAACCCACAAGCTCCTCTTGAGTGAGGCGCTCAGTGAGCTGAACTACCGTCATACCTAGCTCTTTCGCTAAAAAGAAGATAAAAAGCCAGTCGTTACTTGCTTTTCAAATCCGCTTTCGCTTCCTCCACTTTGTTCTCCGCTCCAGAAGCCAACATCGCTAGCTGGATGTCTTGGAGGATTGCAGCTTCAACCTCACGACGGAGAGAAGCCTTCTCGCCATCTTGGAACATACGCTTGCCATCAACGTCTAACGCCTTCTCGATCATCATGCCTAAAGCAAAATCACCAGAATCGTCCTTGTCGGACTTTTTCTGGATTGACTCTCTCTCAGCAATCGTCAATGGATGCCAATACACTTCAAGCACCACATCATCACCGTCCTTGACTTCGTGCTTATAAAGCTGGCTGACGCCAAACTTATTCCGAAGCAACTCAGTGGCACGCATGAACTAATACCGTTTGTCCTAATACACTACACCACTGCTGTGAATTGACAAGAGATAATCCCGATAAAGTGAGAACGATCCTCTGCCTCAACAACAGATGGCCCCACAATGTCTAAAACTCTAGGGACAACGCTATAAGTATCCGTATAGCCAGAAGCGTTTACAGAGGTCAGACCGTCAATAACAGACTCGCCAATTGCGGACAACACAGACGTTCCAGCAGACTTTGGAACGTAGATATTGCATTGGATCACGCCGGAGTAGTAGTCCTGAGCAGCGCCTTGGTTCTGGAGCGTTGAGCGATTAAAGTTTATGCTCATCAAAATATATTTCTTGGTCTTACCAGGAGTGGTATAAGCAACGTTGTCATAAATCATTTTTACCGTGCTATCAGCAGCAATGACTGCATCGGTTACCGCTTTCTCAAAAGCAGCTCTAGCGTTAACGAGTGTCATAGCTTAAAGAGGATTTGCGCCAAATCTTGTGTAACCAACAGGAGAAACACCTTGCTGGCCAGTAAGAGCAAAAATTCTTCCAGCTTTCTTTTCGCGAAAAGTTTCCTTGACTAAACGTCCCATCTCGCCTTGAACATACCCGATTATGTCGCTGTCCTTTGAAGCAAGCGCAGAATTTGCATACAAAACCGTATTGCCTATGTAAACAGTAGGTTGCTTTTTATAGTTAAAGGTTGGCACTTTGTAGCGAGGTTTTACGTTAGCCCTCCTTGATCCACGCTTGTACCCCGACCACGGTGCAAAATCTTGCTTGTCATCCTTAGCCTGAGGTCTTTGCGCTGAAGCCTTCCAGCTTGACGCAAAGAATCCTGTATCTTGAGGACTAACACCAGGCAGATCGCCAACAATTATCTCAATTAGATCGTTGTAGTCACTATTTATCTGTCTCTCTAGGTCAGTCAAAATGTTGCCAATACCGCGCTTCTTAGCCATCAGAACCGCACCATCACAATGTAGAGATACTCTTGACCACCCCTATAGGTGCGAATATCTGTAATCTGAACCTGACGATCCGTTCCAGCAAGAGTTGAAACTTCTCCATACTCCAAAACAATTGTGTCTTCAAATGTTGGCTGGACATTGCCAATTAAATCTGGAGTCAGATAAAGTTTTGCTTTACGGGCCTCTCTTCCATCCTGCTCTTTTGAATCGATAAACTCAATTGGTACTTTTAAGTTTGAATAAATTTGATCAGAAGTTGTTAATGCACCAGTTGCTACATCATAAGTAGGGTCTGCCTTTCGGATGTAAGTAACAGTTGCGTCAAAAGATGCCCCAAGCTCTTTGACAACAGAACTGGCAACACTCTTGAAAAGACTATCGAGTTGACCAGCCATCTCAACCCCTCACCACACGTACTTGATAGCCACCGCTACCTCCAAGGCTATAAGCACCAAGATAAGACTGCAACCAAGGGTAAACGTCGAATACGTTGTTGACAGCTCCAGTAGCTTGACTAGAAGTGTTGTACTTGACTTCGAGTTCTCCGAGCTTGACTTCCTCGAATAGCCCCGTATCGCCGGTATTCCCTGTAATCGAGTTCGTGTCATTGACTAAAGCTCGCGCCAGCTCATAAGCAGCGTACTTAATGTCTGCTGGGATGGCACTACAGGTCAGCTCAACACGATCAACGTGATAATTGTTGCGTGGCCAGCTCAATGCTTGATTCGTATCGCAACGATCACCATAAAAATTCAAACTATCGATCCAACGGGTTGAAGAGATCAGGGATCGATTCTTTTGATCATCTGTCTTGTCGTCCCAAGTGCTGCTGTCTGGAACGGTTTCAAAATATGTGTTTGCTTCAGCTAGTGTCACGTAGCTATTGGCTGACGCGCTGCTGAGAGTGGCGTTGATTGTGGCAGCCATAGCAAAAAGAAAAAGGGTGGCCCCACCTAATGGTAGGGCCTTGACTCCGATCAGGATCAGATCGTTGTTGTATCCAAAGGACTGTTGACAGTCAGTTGAACCATAGGGATCAGATCAACGTCATACGTGGCAGCCCACTTGTTAGCGGTTGCCAGGTTGGCGTTGGTCGGATTATCACCAGCGTCATCCCACTTCGTGCCCATCACGTGATAGGTGGAGTGGTAATCGACTGAAAGCACATCCTGCTTAGAAAGCACGTTGCGATCAGCTTCAATCCGAAGATCCTGCTGAACGCCCTCAAGGATGGTGCCGCCTTTGGTCAGGTAGCAATAGAACTCACGCTGATGACCACCAGTGCCAGGAGCAACGGTGTTCACTGCGGTGTCGGTGATGACCCGCATTCCTGCGAACTCACCAACGTCGCGAGCACCAACGCCAACACCGCCACCACCCCAAGTCACCGCGCCAGAAGCAGAAAGTGCAGAGGTAGAGAAGGTCAGCATTCCTACCTGATACAGGTAGTAAGCAACAGAAGGATGGACAATCAGTGTGTCCAGCTCTTCGCCGCGCTCACTCAGCTTGGAACGAGCTTCAGCAACTGTTGCTGCACTGAGGAAGTTAGCTTCAGCACCACCAGAAGCGGCTGCAACGGCTTTATCCAGTGCATTGGCAGAAAGAGCCGTGCCAAACAAACCAGCAAGCTGTGAGAACAGACGGGCGCTGTTCAGCTTGTTGATGGCGTCAGCCAACTGGTTGCGGATGTGAAGCATGGGATCTTCACCAGCAGCCAAAACTGCAACGTCATCTACGGCATACGCAAAACCGCGATGGCAGATGCTTGCAATTTGAGTTCCGGTGCCGATCTTCTGTGGAGTCAGGTAACCAGCTCCGCCAGTTCCCCAAGTAGCAGTACCGTTCATGATCTCCTCAGTTGGAGATACAGGATTGAACTCAGGAACTTGAATGCGCGTACCGCCTGCACGTGAATCGAGCAGAGAGTTACGGACAACAGCGCCAGACTTGATGAACAAGCTGCGCTCTTTAATAGCCTCAGACACGTAGGTGCTGAGATTATTCCTCTTTACGATGTCCGCAAGTAGGACACCGCCAGAGTAATTCTGAAATGGAGCAGCCATTTCTTATTTAGGGATAAAGTTTGCGGGGATCAAGTCACGGACTTGAATTGGTGTCCCACTGGGACTATTTACCTGCCTCTCGCTCCAGCACGGCTGCAAGCTCAGGGTCAGTCTCCTTTAATTGTAGCGCCTTAGTTAAATTAAAAGTTGCAGGATCAAATGGATTAGTCATTCCCGCAGCATTAGCAGTATTCAAGCTTGGCTTTGCTCCCATGCCAGAAGCGCTGCTTGGCTTGAACTGATGCTCCCAGCCAGAACCAGGGTTCTTTAGCTTCGCAAGATAAACATTGATGTCTTGCTCGATGCCGCTATCCAGCACAACAACCTTGCCAGACTCGGATTTCTTCAAACTGCCTTGCATCAACTGAAGCAGTTGCTCAGCATTTACCGCTCCGGCTTGACTAATCGCAGCTAACGCAGAAGTCTGCATTGCAGCAGTTTCATTAGATGACCGAAGATCAACTAACTGACGTTCCAGATCCGCAATGCGCTGCTCTTTCTCTTGACCAGCTTGGTTCGCTTCTTCCCAAAGGTCTTTCCACTGACCTTGGTCTTCTAGCGTTTTTTGACGAGCGTCTTTTTGCTTTTTATAAACGTCGTCAAGCTTGCTCTTTACGCCTTGGAATTTTTCTTCGGCTTCCTGAGCGCGAGTTTTTAGCGACTCAAGCTGTTGCTCATATTGAGCTTGCACAGCAGAAGTATCAACGACTGAAGTGTCTTCAACAGCAACCACGGGTTGCTCAGAAGCCGCCACTGGCGTCTCCTGGATGACCTGTTCTTCCATTTTCAAGAATTAGTAGACTCTTCTACTTTACTAGACTTTGCTTTTTTAGTTGTTTTCTTTGCGGGAGGGACCGGGCACTCCTCTTTCTTTGGAGGGTTAATCTCTTCAAAACGAAGTCCAGCCATGATTAGAAAGCTATTGCTCTCCTACTTTAACGTCATCGCTTGATTCCGCCGCTTTAGGCAAAATCTCGCCTTGAACCAGCATTTCACGGAACTCGTCACGGTCAATAACTTCGTTCTCAAAGAGTTGACCCATTGCCGTGATGTCTTGACCAATCAAGCGTTGCAGATCAAAGTCACGACTGATCTTGACCTCAGGCGGCTCAATGCCTAGATAATTTGCAGCTAGGTTGTAGGACTTCTGAAGGCCAGACTCTAGATCCATTGAAACCATTGCCAGCATCGAATTGGTATCGATACGATCCAAGCGACGAGCATCAGCGGATTCTGCTACATACTTCTGTTGACTAAGAGTGCTAATACCTAAACTGCTCATTTGTTGTTGCAACTCCTGAACCTCAGCTGATTGAGCTTCAAATGCACTAGATGCTGGCTCGACGTAATAAACTTTGTTGCCAGGTTGTGTTGCCATTGCGTAATTAACGCTAATAGCCATGTCCTTTGTCTGATCGTCCCACCCCTCCATAACCAACATTGGTTGGCTTGCAATGTGTAAGCTATGAATTAGGTCGGCTTGACGCTGGAAATGGGCTAAGTTTAGATATGCAATGTCCAAGAGTGGCGGACGACTGCACATTGTTTCAATTTTATTGGCATAAACTGTTATCAAAGGAATGTCTTCTAGACCATAGGAGCCTTGCTCAACAATCTCGTATTGGCCTCCAGCCGTTGTGGTTTGGTCGTATGAATTAGGATACGCAGCACTGCCTTGAAGCTGCTTTTCTTGCTGATCTTGGCGATAAACTCTGTAACGACCTGGCTCGATAACGCGAACCTGATCATATACTTTTTCACCAAAATCGCCGTCAGGTACAACTGCTTTTTCTGCAATTCGTACTTGAGTTAGGCTGCCATAATTTGAGTCGCGATCTAATCGCCACCCATAAATATTTTTTGGCTCAACCTCAATCCAGTACGGCCTACGATTTAATGCTCGCTCTTCAGCAAGAGTTCTTGCGTCTGTAGGTGCTGGAAAGTCAACTAAAGTATGGCAATGACCGTAAGTTAAAGCGCAAATAGCTTGACGGCGAGCATACTCATCAATATCCGACCCACAACCATCAACATTCTTGTTGAAAATTTCAGTCCAATAAGAATCGCCTTCGATGCTAATTGGCTTGCGAAGAATTAACCCAGCAGCTGCTCGAATCAAGCGCTGCGTATAGGGCGAAAATACAGATCTATTGACACGCGCCAAATAAGCTGAGTAATCCTCGCGTGGCTCAAGTGGAAGGAAGGTTTCGCTGTTTTCGCGTAGATATTCGGTGCCGTTCGTCACGGCTGTCATGATCTCCCAGCCCTTCATTTGATCAATCACCGCTTTGGTGCGAACAAATGGGCTATCTACGCTTCCGAGATAAGAAGAACTGACGAGATGTGTGCGTACCGAGCCAGGAACGGAATAAGTCATGTCACCATTTCACGCGATTGGCCCAGTAAGCAGGGGAAAGCTTGCCACGCTTTATGTTGGCTGCGTGGCGAGCCTTAAAGGATTCACGACGGCGCTTTGCTGCTACAGACTCCCCTTGACGTTTTGGCGAGCCACTGACTCCCTGTTGTCCGAATCGGATCAGTCGAACCGTTTCCCCTTCCTTTACCAAAACGGCATGGGATTTTGTTGGGTGGCTCGGAGTGCGTTTAGGTTTGTTGTAGCCAGCGAAGCGTTCGCCGCGATATTCGACCATCAGATCAACCTTTATTCAAGGTTGCTGGTGATTGTTCCGCTAGTGATGAAGTTGCAGGTTGCAACAACAAGATCACCGGCAGTAGATCCAATATCCATGCTGGTAATAATGCCAGCGAAACTCACTGAATCAGTACCACTTGCTGTTCCTTTAGTGAACAACTCAAAGGTTGCGTCTGCTGGATCAGCGGCTGTGATTACGTCTTCAACAAAAGCAGCCTGTCCGGTTGCATCTGGATCGTAAACAAGCTCAACCGTGCCAGAGCCGGACACCATGCTTCCAACGTTGGAACGAAAGGTGTCGCCTTGCTTGGTGGTGTCAAGTGTCTCTTTTGAGATGCTCAGTGTCCAGCTACGAGTACCAACGATGGTTGCGTTGGAACCGCCAGAGGCACTAAATTGAACAGCGCCCTCTTCTCCTCGAATAACAGCCATTGGTAGACATAGGAAGGTTCTATGCCTAACAGTCTAACCGCTTAACCGCGACAAGCTACGACCAAGACTTCAACTATTTTTTATTTCCTGCCGCTTTGCGGCTCGATTTTTTTGCAGTTTTGGCAGCTTTCTTAAAAGCTTTTGCGGTTGGAGCGCCTTTAGCGCCTGGCTTACGCATTTTTTCGCCAGAACCGGCTTTTATGCGTTTACGCTTTGCCGCGATGTTTGCGTAAAGCCCACGCTTTTTTTTAGGTGTCATTTTTTCTTTTTAGTAGTAGTTTTCTTTTTGCCGCTACGAACAGCTTTCATGTAGCCTTCGCAGCGTTTCATCGCTGAAGATTTTTTAGACTTAGGGCTAGCCATTACATACCTCAGAAGCACCCATTGCAGGGTTTGACTTTTTGCATTCTAAAGGAAAATCGGATCGAACCTCAAGCATGACTTTTTTCTTCCTGTGCTTCTCAGTGAAACGAGGGTAGTATTTAATTACTACTGAGTCAGACAAAAGGTCTTCGGGCGGCTGGAGCGTCCTAATTTTCTCGCCACACTCGTTACAAACGCGAAATCGAACCACATCTCCATCCTGTGATGTGTATGTAGTCGCGACCCTTGTCTCTCCCGAACCGCAAACGGGACAAAATATCCTTGTCAGTTGCTTCACTTCAATACAACCGATAAGAAGTGACGCCCATCGTCTCTGGCTTAGCCAAATTAAACTGTTGTAAAACTAAATATCCGAAAGCATCAAAGGCGTGGTCCACACCTAAATTCTTGTTCGGCAAACCCGTACCGGGCGCATACGTCAATGTCCTCAGTGACTTGATCAAGTTCTTACATCGTGGGTGGATCACTGTACGACGCTCTCCCGTCGCATCCATCAATGCTGTATTAACTGACGTAATCTTGTCACGGATCTTCCACGGTGCCTTGGGCGATTGCACCGTAAATCCACTTCGACGCAAAATTGCATGGTCCGTTACCCCCACACCCTGTGTCTTCCTTGCCCCGCCCGTAGGGTCTGGACACGCAATAATCCTTCGCTCCACACCGTATCGACGTGTAACCTCCTCCGCAAAATCCCATGTCGTTGCTCCACCCGTCAACATGATCTCGTCAAATACATAAAGATTGTGGCCATCCTTTACTGCCACAATTCCGCTCATTGGATCCACGTTAAAATCAACTCCCAATAACAACGGCTGAATCGCAATATCCCGCGCTTTCTCCGAAATGTTGGCGTCCGAAAAGCTAACTGCAACCAAACCAGTTAAATTCTCGAAGCTCGCCTCAAATTCTTGTCGAAACGTTCGAGAATCAAGCTGAGCGCGGGCAGCCTCTACTTCCTTCGCACTAACATTCCCACCGTCAATCGTTGTATAGCTCCATCGCGCCCATAATTCCGTTGGATCTTCCGCCACATAACACCACAAGTCGTAAAACCAGCTGGCAGTTCCATCAGGAGTCGAAATAAACAACGCCCAACCCTCCTTATCCGCTAAAGCTGGCCGTATAACCTCAAACCACACCTCTGCATCCATAAATGCAGCCTCATCCAACACCACTCCACTTAAACTGCGACCCCTCAACGCCATTGCGTTCTCTGTTCCCTTTAACTCAATCGTCGATCCGTTGATTAGCTCAATCCGTAGGTCCGTTTCGTTCTTACTGTGAATCCATACCTTCGGAACAAGCTTCTTCAACGCTCTCCAAGCAATATCCTTCGCCATTCGATACGTTGGCGCACAATAAAAAAATGTCTCCCCAGGTCGGTTGATCGCTCCACGCACCAGCTCAACACATGACAGGTACGATTTCCCGAAACGACGACCGGCAACCAGTACTCGAAATCGTTTTTCGCACGAAAATACTTCGCCTTGCGCCCATCGAAGCTCAATGGGGTCGGATTTTTGACTCATGCCTATCACAATACACAGCTTTCTGACCCCTGCCCCCTTCTATCCATACGCTCCAGCAACAGTTATCATTTGTGGAACGGTAATCTTATGGCAAATGGGACTTAGAACGCCTGACGCAGTTAAAGATGAACGGGTGAGGCGCTTGTATCGTCGGCAACTCGATGGCCTTTCCGCTAGAGCATTGGTTTATGACCATGCTGAGAAAGAAGGCATCTCACTTGCAACTGGTTGGCGTGATTGGGCAGAAGTCAAGCAGATGGTTGAAGAAGATTGGAAAAATGATCGCGAAAATATGCTTCCGCGTCTTCAACACATGCGTACCAAACTCTTTCATCAGGCCCTTAAGAAGGGGCAATTGCAAACCGCAAGCCAGGTTCTTGATTCCATTGGACGGGTTATTGGTGAATCCACTGAACTCGTCAATATTCAAGCCCCTGATTTGACTATCAAAATTCAAGGCAAAGACGACTGACGATCCAAGCAAAACGCACCCCTCCCCCCCCCTAAAAAAAAAGGGGGGGGCTTTTCTATTACATGAGTGCTAATTGACGAGAATATGTTTCGGGTACCGGGCATGAGAATGATTATCATTTCCATTCGCAACACCGCCCCCCTATTGAGAATGAGAACGATTATCATTCCCGCGTGAGAATGATTATCATTTTCAGTAGTACAAAGTAGTACACTTTCGTGAGCCAACGAAAAAGTGGGAATGATTATCATTCTCAAAAAATGGGAATGATTATCATTCTCGTTTTCAAAAAGTGAGAATGATTATCATTTTACTTGAGAATCGTTCGCATTTAATGTTCATAATTTCTTTCTATTTGATCCCGTAATTTTCTAATAAATCGACTAGACTGATAGAAGAGAAAGAGGGGGAGAAAACCTCTCGCTCTTCTCTTGGCCTAGCAAGCCCGAACCTAGACAACTCCATAGGCTAACCGCTGAGAGCAGATCGCGAGATCTCGCAGGCGTCCGCAGTTTCACCCATTACGGCGACAAACTGTTTCAGACGCTTGCAAGCCTCACACGGACGCTCTCAGAAAATGCGGGAAAGCCACCCTAAAAAACGCTCCAAAACACCACTAGGACCTTCACATGGAAACCACACACAAGACGCTGCACAAGTTCCCACAGTCGGCACACGTGCAGCTATGGTATGGGTCAATTGAAATCTCGGACGCTAAGGGTTCTGGCGACTCATTGAACGTCTCCGTTCCAAGCGATGCGCTAAGGCTTGCAATCACTGAGCACCTTAAGCATCGGATTACGCGGAGTGAACAGGAAGGCATCGTTTCGATGCTGACCGATCTAATGCGTCAGGAAGACGCCGAACGCTTAGCAGAGGAGACCAGCAACTAGAAAGCGGCCGGGTTAGCCCGGCCTTTCTTATCCGTACCAAACAAACCAACATCATGAAATCGTTTCTTATTACTGCCAGTGCTTACGCTTTGGCTGGATTGATTGGCGTCAGTTTCGCTCAGGAACTAGCCAAGCAAACGAACCAGAATAGCGGTACACAAGTCCATAGGATCGCGGGATGGAATCAATGATCTCATCTCCCTATGTAATTTTCACCGCTTCTGATTTTATGTCTTACAACATCATCCGGTCTTATCATCCTTCTTTGAATCGATCCGACAGGATCGTTCAGCGAGGGTTGACATTAGAACAAGCGCAAGCGCATTGCCGCCGACCTGACACTAGGAAGGAAGGGCAATGGTTTGACTGTTACACCAAAGCTTAAAAAGATCGCCCGCCATTGAGCGGGCTTTCTCGTATCCGTACCAATGAAAACATCATGACAATTTCAGAAGACAAAGGATTCAAGGCAACATTTGACTTGATCACGGCAGAATCTTGCGAGCATGGTGATCATGCCGCATGCGGCTGGCTTAGCTGGCTTGGTGATATGGTCGACAACGCTTGTGACTCACACTGGGATCTTCAAGACATTTTGAGGCTCAAAGGTTACAGGCTTGAAGGTGACGGATCGTCCGTTCCGAGATGGCTAAGTGCTGAGGCTGACATGTCAGACCTAATTCATTGCGCGAGACCTTGGGCCTTTTTGGCTGATTCTCCCGAAGATCAAGAGACCATAGGCGGAACGATTTCAATCCATCGTCCGGACTGGATCACGGATGCCAGCTGGCTTAGGGTTTGTCGGATGCTTGGATGGAAGAATCGCTACTGATAAAATTGCCCCGCCTAAGAGCGGGGTTTTTTTATGCTTTTGTGATAGGATACTAGAGGATCACGAGACAAAGGCTCGCGACCCGGAAACCGTACCAACACAACACTATGAGAAAAATTGAATCAGAGCTAATCCAAGCCTTCAGACTTGGGAGAAGCTTTAAGTCACAAAACACGACTTTAGAAAACACTGATCACGGTCAAGTTGTCAGGTTGCACGGTAACAAAATTGCCCAACTTGACGGAACCAACCTGTATTTATCAAGCGCTGGCTGGGAAACGGCCACCACAAAATCTAGGCTTAATGCAATTCTGTCTTGCCTTGTACCAGGGGCGGTGATATATCAGAAAGATTTTGTCTGGTACTTGGACATAAACAACTATGTTGTGAGATTCCAAGACGTAGAAGGCCAGCCGATCCACGTCTAACAGCAAAACCCCGCCAAGGAGCGGGGTTTTTTTATGAGCCGGTCAGAGTAATGGTTGAGGCTTCGCTACGTGCTCTCAGAAGCTTCTGAACGATCCAAGCGCAACGTCCTGATGCTTTCCTGCCTGCATTGCTTTCTCCATAGCAAGCAAGCGCTTCTAGGACTATTTGAACCTCGTCTGGGCTGAAATACTCGCCAGGCCTGACGCTAGCCATTATCTGGTCTTCTAGAAGCCTTTTCATCGTAGCCATTTGCTTGCCTTTTATCTATTGATACTCTACAATAGCACTTGAGTAGGTCAGCGCAAGCCGTCCGCTCCAAAAAAACAACACAAAACCGCCCATGACAAAAGCTTTCCCACGTACCAGAAAAACAAAGCTTCAATCCATCAAAAACTTTATCCTGAATTTTTTCAAATGAGCAAAAATTACTACTACGAGGATGACTACTTTCCAGCATTGCCAGAAGACCTCACAGAAGAGGAAATTGAGATGATGGAATATATCGCAGACCTCCACGACCTCGAAAATTCCGTTCCAACAGCAGCAGAACGTAACTCGATCTGATTTTATCCAACTTTTCCAATTCATCCAACAAAATGTCAACCCATAAGGAAGTCCAAGCCCGCCTTTCTTACGCTTCAGCAATGCTTGAAAGAAGAATTAGAACTTCTTCTATCGCAACAATGATCAGCGCAAAATTCTCCGTCTCACGCTCCACCGCCTACAACGACATCACAGCAGCCAACGCTGAACTTGAACTGAGCGACGATGGACCAAGCATTGAAGAATCTTCCGAACCAGTAAACACAGACAGCGTTCTAGCGATGCTTCAACATCGTTTTGAAGTTGCTGTTGCTACTGGCGATGACAAAGCTATTTGCAGCCTGATCAAAGCAATGGATCAGGCTAAAAAATGGAACGGCTACAACACTGAATCCGCTTCTCCTTTCGCATGACTGACCTACACAAAGCTAAACAAAATCTCCTGATGCTAGAGAGATGCCCAACATGGTACGAACATCTAGACAAAATTGATGCAGCAACAGCCGAATGGGATCGCATATATGACATCCGCACCAATGCAGGTTGGGAGCTAGATGAGGGTGGATGGTACGCTCCCTGCCCTGATACAAATGAATTGATCCCTGAATACGAGTGGATCGAAAATGGACTTCCTTGCCCTGAAGATAAATGAACCTATCTTGCCCTCTCTGTAATCACAAAAAATCAGACACTCTTGAAACTAGAAAAATTACTGATACAAAAAATTCAATCATGAAACAATGGAAAGGCTATAAAACAAACGACTGCATAGTCAGAAGAAGGCATGAATGTAGATCTTGTGGGCATAGATGGTCTACCTTGCAATTGAGTTTTGATGACTTAAATAAGCTTCGCAGCCTTACTGTTAATAAAAGCGTTCAAAAGAAAACTGAAGCGATACAATCGCTTTTGGAAAAACTTGAAAGTGAAAAACATTGCCTATGATATATCATTAGCTGTAAGGCCATGCTGGCTCTGTATCTACGTTCCAAACGTCCTCATCCTTAACGTTGATGGGGATTTTTTTTGCATACTCCCTGAAAACATCTTTTAGCTCTTCTGTTGTCATGCCAAGCTCTTCGGCTTGTTTGGCAACGTTCTTTTGTCCTGTAAATAATTCCTCTAAAGCTCTTTCTAGTTTCACTTCTCATTACGGCGATTTTTTAGCTCTTCGTTCCTAAACCAAAAACCTTTGGCAAGTGCTGTTAAGCCTTTAGGACTATTGGCTGATAATGCCTCCTTTCTTGCTCTATCAATGTTGAAAAATACTTCTTGCTCATTTGCAATACGACTGACTTGTTCCGTCCTACGTGGCATCAAGCTCTAACGCTCCAAGACTCAACATAGCTTGATAACGACTAAGACGCTCAGACCATCGACACTCACATCCACGCATCTCCAGTTCGCTCATCATCCTTAACTGCACAGTGCCGTTCGGTTTTCCAATCACAATCGCTCCGGCTTTCACCCTTAGGCCGATCATCTCCTGCAATCCAAGGCTATAAGCTCCAAGCTGGTCCTGGTGATCTACAAGCCATGACTCAGGCTTGTCTGACTCTCTAGAGCTTGTCTTAAAATCACAGATCGTTAGACCCAGCGGTGTGTCTATTAGGGCGTCTGCCGTTCCAGCAAAGCCTGATGTGTGGCTAATGCTGAACTCTGACGCATGAATTGCCGTTACCGTTCCACCAACCAGCCAATCGGATATACCTCTGGCGTACTCACGGGCGGCCCAACTAACCTTGGGCGCTCCCTCCATCGACTTCTTAAGTGCCCAGGCGGTGATGGCTTTTGGAGGACGTGCCAAACCATCATCCCAAACCTTCCACGATCCTTTCTTGTTGGCACTTTGACGGGCCAGCTTTGAAGCGGTCTTGAGCACATACTCACACTTCTCATGAACTACCGTCCCACGATCACACGCAATTTGTCTCTGTAAATCACTGCCAGGCTTCTTTGACCATCGCGACAAAGCTTCCTTCTGACTGTCAGGAGCAGTGTGTTTCAAAATGTGAGTCACAGAGTGATACTCACGATCCTCCTCGTCTCGATATATCCGAAACGGACCAGAATTATCCTGCTCTAAGCGCCACCTTCGCAGTGTTGCCAGCTTGTCTTGAACATCATCCGGCATGTTTCTCCAGCCATTTCTTGGTTAATAGATTGATCTTTGGTTGCACCAAATGAAAACTGGACACAATTGAGCTGTGCTCCCCAAGATCAATCCGTATACAGCCATCCTCCAAAACCGTAGTTACAGGCTCTGGAATCAAAAAAACTTCTAGGTCTTCAGCCATTCAAGGCATAGGTATCCACATTCAGGATACCACAAAAAGGAGAGCGGACTTACGGACGTTCCTGCCTTGACGGTGGCATGTGGGTTCACATTGGACCTGTACCAGCACCGCTCCAAGATTGGAATCCATATCTGCAATCTGGTTGCGTGAAGATAAAGCCGCCTGGCCTAGCAGCTTCCACAACCGATTACGGACAGGCAGGCTTTCGGTAAGCGTCTCCAAAAACCTAGTCCTGCCGCTCCAAATGATCAGCCTGCTGGATTAAATGGATCGCCGCCTACAACCATTTGCTGTAGATCGAATCCGTTCTTCTGGGCTTTCTCCCAAGCAGCATCCATCTTGTCGTCGTCATGCTCTTCGTCATCGCGGGGAACAATAAGAAGCTCATAACGAGTCATATCAGCTTGGATCTTACTTAACTCGAAGTCCCAGCCCAATAGATTCTTAGAATACTTTCGATTAAGACCGTATTTTGCAAACTGACGAGCAAGAGAAACGTGGGAAACTTCAAGAACTTGAACCAAATTTAAGTCCCAGTTATACACTGGCCAGGTCAAACATTCTTGAGGCTTTCTAGGGCCTGTCTTGTCGTAGTTCAGAGCTTGAGTGTAATTAGTGCCAAACTCGGAGTCGATGTCGGCTTGGGATGGCTGAGATACAAAACGGAAAGGTTTTGCACTTCCGTCCGTACCGTCAGCCCAGACAAGCCAGTAGCAGAGAGGGTCTTCCTCTAAAAGTGCAAAGTTTGCAGGCTTGCCTGCTTCTAACTTTGTGTAGCGAAGATAATTATCCTTTGAGGAATTACCTTCGACCTGTTTCTCCATTGATTGGAGGAATGTTGAAGAAAGTTTCACGCAGTAGTTACGGATGTGTTTTTTGCATCGTTGACCGATGCCTTCAAATACTATACGATCATGGTCTGCCCGTCAAGCCGGGCTAGGATAAAAAAAATCCCCTGAGCGAAACCACACTCAGGGGAATGCTTTTGAACACCACACTCTCATAGTACATGAACTTTTTTGATTTCGTCAACACGCTTCCATCAGGACTGGTATATGCGCCGATATATCGCAAAAATGCTCCAATGGTTTCCGGCAAACCTGCAACCGGAAAGAACCCCTTAGAAGCCAGCTTCGATCACAAATTTGGGCCAGCTGATGTCGCCCTTGCGTCCCAAAAGAATCCCGACCTTCAAGCTGTTGGCGTCTTTACCGGCATTAGGGGCAATGGCATCGTCATCCTTGACGTTGATCGTGGCCTCAAAAAGCTCCTCAAGATCTGGGGCCATACGCTCCACAACGCTCCTGTCATTACCTCCACCAGAGTTAATGCTGCCAAGTACCTGTTCCGCGTTCCAGAAGAGCTATGGAACGTCGTAGAAGGCCGGGGACTTGGCGATCAGGATTACGAAATCCTCTGGAACTCAAAACGGCAGGGCGTCATCTTTGGCGCTTACCCAGGCGGTAAGACCTCCAAGCCTGGTGAATATAAAATTGACGGCGATCTCAACTCGATTCCAGTAGCGCCAGACTGGTTGTTGGCGGAAATGAGACAGCCGCCAAAAACTATGGTTAAACGCGACCTTGACTTCTCCGATAGAACCGCAGATGAAGTCTTTGAAATTGTCAAAGATTGCCTAGACGTAATTCCCTGCAAAGGCAAAGGGTCTAGAGATCATTGGGTCAAAATTGGTATGGCAATTAACTCTGCCTTGCCAACTGAAGCTGGCTTGATGCTTTGGTCTGCTTGGTCCGCAGAAGACCCTGACTTCGCTTCTGAATGGCAAGACTCAGATCCATGTAGAGATGTCTGGTTCTCCTTCAAAGGCGGTGCTGTAGGCATTGGAACCCTGATCTGGTTAGCCGACAGAGAAGACCCAGAGAGGCATCGATTTTCGGAAGACGCAAAAAAAATCGTAAAAGCTGCTGACGAACGCAAAGTTCAAGAGATTCGTACTGCAACTCTTGACTTCCATGAAGTCATGAAACGCGCCAAACAAATACTTGATCTTGATAACCCTGCTGAGGTCAATTACAGGCTCAATACTCTGGCTCTTCAGGCTGGTTACAGAGATCAAGGCGCTTTAGAGCGTTTGATCGTTGATCAGCTTCAGTACGAAAACAAGAAAGACATCCTGACCTTGCCTGAACTTATGGAGCTGGACACTCAGCGTGAATACCTCATCCCTGATGTCCTTCCTCATCCCTCTGTCGTCTTGATCTATGGCGCTGGTGGTGATGGCAAATCGATGACCGCTTGGGCTATCGCCAAACACGTTTCCCTTGGCAAGCCGTTCCTTGTCAGAGGCAATCACGTTCCAGTGCAACAAGGGCCTGTATTGCTGCTCAACGGCGATCAGTCGCTGATGCAGATCAAAGAGCAACTAGAGGAGGTCGATTATCCAATTGACGAAGAGACAAGGCTTCTGACTGACTGGCAGCTTCAACGCTATGCACAGTTCGTCAAGCTGATGAACAAGCATCAGCCAAAGCTGGTTGTCATTGACTCCCTCATCGGTTGCTCTGGTGGACGAGCCTTTGATGAAAACAAGTCTGAGTTTGCTCAGCCCCTCTACTGGCTCACCAAAAACAACGGCATTCTCTTCCCGGCCACAACGATCCTTATCGTTCACCACGCCAACAAGAACGGTGGCTTCAGAGGCACCTCAGCCATCCGTGACGCTGTTGACGAGACTTGGGCGCTTAGACAGCCCACTGACGAGGAGAAACGCTCTGTAGGGGCTCACAGCCGCCTCATAACCATCGAGAAGTCACGGTCTGGGCGCTCCAACACCCAACTGGTTATGCAGATGGACGATGACCTCTCCTTCACCGTCTCTGACTTCACTCCAGCCGTTGACGAAAAAGACACCTCTCCTGCTTCTGTCACCGGAAGAGTCCTTCAACGCCTGGTTGCTGCTTGGCCAGACTCACGCTCCAGAGAAGAACTCCTCTACGACTCCCTGATTCGTGGATCTTCAGCGGCTATACGCAAATCGCTCCAAAGGCTGGAAAAACGAGGACTCATCGTCTCAACCGTTCCAGAAGAATCTCAAAGTAAGAGCTATAAAGCTGTCCTTGCGCGTGGAGAGGGTTCAAAAGTGTCCCATAACCCTATAGATCCCAGTGCTGGAACGGAATCTACCCTGGGACACAAGCCTGGGACAATGCTTACTTGTCCCACCCTTTTAGAAGGTTCAGTTGAGATTGTTGTTGGAGCGGATGGCCTGGGACAAACCTAGTTGTCCACCCCCTGTGTCCCACCCCTCCTTCACTGCTATCACTGCGTTTTGGGGCGGTTGGGACATATACGACATCTATACGCGCACGAGGCATGAATTGGACTGAAATTCTTAAAGCCGCTGGAGTGGACGAACCACCCGGCTACCTTGAAACACTTGAAGCCATTGCTCAAAAGCCGTATGTCAAACCGTCTCGTAAATTACACAAGTCGTCTAAACGCAGAGTAAAATCTTCTAATGAAAGAAATCAAAGTCCGCCTTCCAGACTCCTTAGTGGAAAGCCTTGAAAAAGAGGCTAGACACAGAAGAATCAACCGCGCAGATGTAATGCGTGAAAGGCTTGGCGACCTCCCACTTTGCGAGTCAATCACTCCTGATGTTTTTTATCAAACTGTCAACAAAGTTCGTAAAAAGATTGGCAACATTCTTACGAGAAGCCAGGCTGAAAACGTTGTCGCAGCCTGTATCATTGAGTTCAAGGCATTGGAAACCAGTCAATAAATTGGTAAGCTTTTATTACTGTCAAAGCGATGACAACTCGCTACCTCTAGCCATAACCAGATATACAAGTTACGACCAAGAGGAAAAAGTTTTATGCGTTGAACAGGTTGTCTACGAAGAGGCAATTCACTTTCAGGACCAAATAGCAGCAGCTTTACAATGCGGTGTTGACGTTTCAATACTTTCTTCTTACCCAAGCTCTAAATTTCCAATCCTAAAAGAAATAATAAATAGCCAATGAAGTTTCAAGTTTTTCAAAAATCAGGACGCTGGATTGTTATTGATCGCAAATCTCAAGTAACTTGCCATACAACACTCTCTGGAGCGATGGACTATGCCTGTTCCCAGGACAGGACGGCAGATCAATCTGGAACGCCTGCACCAAGCAATCCGCACGGCGACAGCGGCTGACCTGCAACGTGCTGCAATGTTCCTAGAAGGGGCCAGACAGGTAAGAGCTGGCTCCAAAATTCAACGCTCCAAAAGCAGAACCGCTCAAGCAAACGCTTGGAAAAAAGATGTTGACGACTCGCTATCGTGGTAATATTGCTGTACTAACTTATTGAAAATGACATCTAAGCACGGTAGCAGGGTCTATGTTCAAGTTCTTTTGGAGCCAAACCGTGGCAAGCTTTTCCTAGAAGACGCTGAGAAGCTCAACAAAAAACCATCGGCTTTGATGAGAGACATTGTGTATGAATATATCAAGCAAGTAATGCCCCAACAGGAGGCTTGTGCGGCCATCAAGGACAAAGAGGTTTGGCAAGCAGCTGTCCAGTCGAGACTTGACGGTCGTGCTCGCAACAGAGCCAATGCACTAAAAATTTCAGATCACTCTAAACAGGCGAGCTGAGCGTCCATCTCCGCGATCCTTCCTACCGCTTGACTCAGTAGCTTTCGCTGATTCCAATTCTGGCGAACCAGTGTTTCGCATATCTTCTTCATTGCAGAGAACTCACTTATCTCGTCAAGAGATCGCACCATCCGCTCCAAAGCCAGCTCTTCTTCAAGGGTCTGCTCTGCTGTCATCCAGTCCATTTCTTTCATTGCTTTGATCAATCGATTCCAAGATCTTGCGCTCTTCAAGGTAAGGACGCCTAGCTCGAATGTAGTCATAAAACGCAGGAACTAGCCACTCTTGTGGTGGCCAACAGCTATCCCAATTGACCGGCTTGGCACAATTGACAACAACCGTTGACCAGAAAGCAATCAAATAACTCCACAGCCAATACAGACCCATTAGGCGGCAACAGACGGCATTACCTTCAAATGATTGTTGTAATGGCCTGTGACCGCATAGCTGAGCTGTGGAACGTTGCTCATTCGGTGAAACACCATCTGACCAATCCTTAGATTCGGATACAGATGCAAACCGTGATAACGCCTTTCATTCTTCAACTCAAGAGTCAGCTTGCTCCCATGCCAGCCAGGATCACACCATCCGGCCAATGCGTGGGTAAACCCATCTCTTGCACGGCTTGACTTCAAAACGAATTGCGCAGAGATGTCGTCAGGCAGATTAAACGTTTCAACCGTTTCAGCCAGTACAAATTCACTAGGCGCTAAATAATACGGATCTTCCTCCGTCCTGTCCGATATATCAATTTCGACTAACTCACGCTTATCGCTGACTTCAATCATTAAACGATGGCCAAGACGAAGATCCAAGCTTGCTGGATTTAGCAACTCTGGAGCGAAAGGCCAAACCATTTGGCAGGCGCTGCACAAATCCCCAATCTCGTAATCGCACAGAACTGCCATACAAGCCAATTAAAACGTCAGCTTACTCATCGTCAACCAAAATTACCCAGCCCGTTCCAGCGCCCTCAATCTCCCAGCGTTGCTGGAACGCGCTACGAAGCACTCTTGCATTCTTGCCGCCATAACGACCTGAATGACCTCCTCCTTCAATGTTTGGCAATCCCCTTGGGTCGTGCATAATCCAATCGTCCTTATCAAAACCGACAATTACGCTCCAATGTCCACAACCATAGCTGTCGCACATCGGTGGTTCACCTCTGCTCATATCACCGTGATGAAGCCAACCAACCATGACCGGACGACCTGCCGCCAACTCGGCTTCAATTAAATTCTCATCGCCATCTTGTCTAAATTCAGCATGTAAATTCAAACTTCTCAACGCACTAATTTGAGCTTCAATGCTTGTCGTATCGCCAAATCTCTCCCTAATCAGGTTGTATTGATCATCGGTTTTTACCTTTCCGTAAAAAGCGGCAACCATTGCAGAGGAAGAGCTAAAGCATTCCCTGTAACCCCTTCCACCCTTGTTGTCTAGCTGATGGAAATAAGGAACGACAGTCTGTTGAGATATTCCACTTACCTTCCATGCCTCAAACCAAGCCGCATCTTCTTTCAACAACTCTTCAGGCAACGCATCCTCCAATTCTTTTATGGCAGCCAACTGATGGGGAGTTCCACGAAAATGAGAAAAAAAAGGCAGCAGCGTGAGCACCATAAAAAAACGATTCATTGCCTGAGCACAGGCTTCGGACATTGAGTCAATCCTGCATGATACCCAGACAAAAACAAAAATCCAGCAGAACCAAGAACGACAGCGGCCAATGTACCTAGCAGGAAAAAACCGCTAACCAGAGCCCAAGCCGAATCAATTCTCATTTCGAGTCGTCGGAAACAAAGCTTGTTTCACGTACGCAACAACGTGATCATCAACAGTGTTATCAGTCGTTTCAGCATAGGCAGTTAAAAGGTCAACAATTAAATTCTTGACTGCCTTGCCCCTCAAAAACGAAAACAGTATTGGACGGACGAGAAACACCATTGAATTTCTGCTACTGCTCAAAGTCTAGTTGCGGTCGCTATGACCCTCCAACCTTGCTACACAACGTTCCAGCTCACTGATCCGAGCAAAAATTTCCTGATCCCGCAATCTGAGGTCAGTATGCAAAACGTCCATCCTGGTCGCTAAATTATCAACAGCACTTGTCAGCCGTACCAAGGAATCACGACCAGTTTGGCTTTGACGGTTTGCGCCAACGATCTGCAACCCGGCAACCCCGATTGACGCTCCAGCGACAGCAGCAAGCAGCTCAAGCACCACCAACCAACGAGGCCAACTCATCATGGCAGAAACGCAAGAAAACCAAGAGGAAAAAGACGGGATCTCCGTTGCAGACCTAGTTAAATGCGCTGTGCTCCTGTGGAGCGCAACCTTGCTGACCGTTTCTTACTTAGGGCTGTTCCCTCAGATGAAAATGGACAACACCTTTGTCGCCAGTTTGCTAACTGGCGCGATGGCCTCTTTCGGTATTGAACGCAAAGCCGCTAATCAACAGAAGAAGACACCGCCTAAAATTGATTCATCTAACGGCTCGTTACCAAAATGAAACGGCTTGCCTTTTTAGCGATTGCGCTTTTTTCCGCTTCAGCCGCTCATGCTGATATGACGCACAGGATTCAAAGCTCTGTTCAACTACAGGTTGATGGAGCAGGTTCTATTGCTGAGCGTATTGGCAGCAGCTACGCCGTTTCTGGCTCAAACATTACGCTCGACACCGCTGGTGGCCTTGATTCCTTAACTTCTGGTTCAGGCGTTGGCTATACAGCAGCCGAATACAGCGTTACCACGCCAGCAAATGCTTTTAGCTTTAGTGAATCGTTTCTACAAGGCGACGCCACACTCTCTGGAGGCTCTGTATCAGCTGGAGTAGTCCAAACACTTCCAACACTTGGTCGAACGACGACAACTTCTGGCGGTGTCGCTGGCTCACTGGCCGGAACCGTTGCCTCTGATAACGGTTTAACCGTGACGGCTGGCGGGGCTGGAACATCTGCAATAGGTCAAATTGTTACTGAATTGAGCATTGACTGATGAAGTGTTTACTCGTGCTCTTTTTTAGCCTAGCCATGGATGGCTTAATTTTTGCTGAGAAAGCTGAGGGCGTACCTGTCGTTCCAAACTTTTCGACAGGTAGCATGACTTCACACACTGAAACAACCAGTAACGTTACGGAAACAATTGTCAGCGAGTCCTACGGCACTGGCTGGCAATACTCCGTTAGTGGCAGCAACATTAGCCCTGTCAACGACGCCAGTCTCACCCCAGGAACTACAAGTCTCAACCAATGGTCAGCTCTCGACGTGGACAACAAGCCAGACTGGCAAATCGTCAACCCTGGTCAGTCGTTTCAATTTGTCGAAACTTACGCAGGGCCAGGGTTGTCGAACGTAACGACAATTCAGCGCGTTACCGAAATAAATCAAATCACAGACACCATCTCTACCTTCTCGCAATAGTTCTAGCAGCTCCAGCTAACGCACAAAACGTTGGTGGCGTTTCTGCAACTGCTTCCCCTACCGCAACTTCATCTGGTTCGGTAACGAATCAAGCGGTGATGATCGCTCCGTCCCAACACCTAACCAACTCTTACGGCAATGGCATTCAATGCCAGGGGCCAACCTTGACGGTAACTCCCTATGTCAACCGATCCAAATCTTGGCAGCTTCCGTATGAGGCTTATTATGATGATCCTGTATATGATATTTCTGACCTTAATGATGATGGGGTACTCGACAATCCAGGGTCCGTGTTATACACAATGCCAACAAGAACGGGCCAAAAAGATTCTCTCAACTGGAGCGGAGGACTTTCGTTACAAGTAACTGTTCCACTTGACGGTGGACTGCAAGAGAGATGTAAGGCAATGGTAGATACAAGTATAAAATTAAATCAACAGAGCATTGAGACTCGAAGACTAGAGTATGAAATTGCACGGCTTAAAAACTGTGGAGAACTAAGACTTAAGGGTATAAGTTTTCACCCTAAATCTCCTTACTACAGGGTTTGCGCGGACGTTGTAATCACGCCTAAACCCGGTCAAGTTTTACCTCATAAGCACGCTATCCCCGTAACGTCCTCTGTAGAGCGCGTCTCTCGCTAACAGACAAAATTCCGCTTTCACGACCCAGTACTTTTTCGATCCTTTTTGCAAATTTTTTGATTGCAGGCTTTACAGCCTTGAGCACTATTGGCGTTGCTAAGCCAGCCGAAACACCAACCATTGCGGTAATTCCTACAGTCGTAACTTGAGGCAACGAAGGCACAGCTGCTATAACTTGTTCAGGCAATGGAATTGATTCATATAGGACGACGCACTTACCGTCCTGAATCTCATAGCCTGAAATTACTTGCTTACCACCTTGAATAACCGTACCAACCTCTTTGGCTCTAAGAGGAGGACATCTCGGATCCTCGTCAATTGCCGCCTTTTTCTTGGGAAGACTAAACGCAGCTGGCGATGGCAACTCTGGTGTCTCAGGAGGAGAAGGCTGTGGAGTCGGACTAACTGGATCAACCACTAACTCAGTTGGCCTGTAGTCCAACGGATTAAAACTAGGCAAGTCAATGATTGGAACGCCAATGTCTACCGTCACCGGAGGAGCATTTGGAATCGACAGTGGAGCAGGAATGTCTGACCACCAACCAGAAATGTCATTGATCCCAATAGTGCGAATTTCAGGCATTTCCCTGCCAACTTGCGATTAACCGATCCAGATACCATCTGGCTTTTCCTAAATCCTGAACGCCACCCTTGTTCCGATAGCGCCAGCTGTACTTTATTAGATTTCCCTTGCAATAGCCTTGAAACTCTTCAGCTGTCATTGACGCCTCGATGGCATCAATACATTCGATAGCGCCGCTTGCGTAATGGGCAGGACTATTTACTGGATCAGACATCAAAAAGGCAAAGCAGGACCGGTTTCAGTTGGGAGTGCAGGCATCATCTCTTTGACTTGCCCAGGCATCGCATCCGTCACCGCTCCAGAAACTACCTCACCGACCAGAGCCTTGGCCTCTTCCATTGCTTGTTGTTTCAGCTCTGGCAGCTTGCTATACGCATATATGCTGCCGCCTACCAACGCTCCAGACATTGCAAACGACAAGAACGCAAGCGTGTTAAAAATGCCTTGCATGAAAAAACCCCTAGCAGTGTGAGAATACTAGGGGCAATCTCCATCAACTAACCGAGCCCGACACTCGATCAATTCGACTATAGATCAGAAACTGTACTTCGCCCCAAGCTTGCCGCTATAGGCGTTGTCAAAATCACCAGTAATGCCAGCAAGCTCTGCGTAAACAGAAAGATTGTCAGAAGCGGAAACGGAACCACCAAGCTTGCCAGAAAACTCAAGCTCTGACTCTTGACCGTCTACAGAAACAAAAGCAGGACCGCCTTGAATGTAGAGGCTATAAGGGCCTTCGCTGTGCTCGTAACCAAGAGCAGCCTCGGTTACGTTGCCTGAATAGTCGGAACCGACCCAACCGGCGTTTGCTTCAACGTTTGCATAAGGACCAGCAACAGCCGCAGCCGCTCCAAAAACAAAAGCGCCAGCGACGCAAGATAAAGACTTGATCATGAAACTAAGCAAAACCACTTAGATCTTACTTGCCCTGACCCCTTAATGGCTTTCTTCCATGGGACGGTTTGGAATGCTTACCATTTCCTTGACGGGTTTTTTTAGGTTTGCCTTTGACAAAATCAACCTCAGATGAACCGCTCGGTTTAGCCATTAACGTTCATCGTATTGAAATGTTTGTTCATTAGCCCTGTGTATAGACCGTGCATCGGATGGTCCTTATCGTCGCGACCTTCATACTTGTAAAGGGCTTCTATCCACGCTTGCCTATTACGCATCGCTGGAACGTCTTCCGCTCCAGGCTTGGCAGAAATCATTGGGTCAGGGCGTTTCATAAGGCTTAGAAAAACAACTGGATAATCTTAACTAGCGATCAACTGGGCCTGATATACCAAGCCGTCGAGTTCCAATCATCGCTGACTCCAGTTGTCCAAGTGTTCCCAGCTCCTGCGGGCGCAGTCGTCCCTGCGTTTGGAATGACTGCATAGCCAACCATTAAGGAGCTTGCAAACGTGAAAATGATAAATGTTCGACTTCCATTCGCAACCCCAGCAACAGTCAACCCCGTACACGATGCGCTTGAAATCTGGTCATCGTCT
>Ga0181400_1000147_pt1 | contig 28061 bp, 40 predicted proteins | sample 23SPOviralmetaG_FD_130129 | JGI IMG/M metagenome (GOLD analysis project Ga0181400, IMG submission 130129) | Marine viral communities from the oligotrophic San Pedro Time Series (SPOT) site, San Pedro Channel, CA, USA - 23 SPOT_SRF_2011-06-22 | ecosystem: Environmental > Aquatic > Marine > Strait...
CGAAGGCTTGTCCACGTTCTTCTCGACATCGAGCAAACCACTCGCCTTTGCCAGGACACGCAGAACGCTCACCTTGTCAAACATCTCAATGGTTGTACCGTACTGCCCGACAGTAACCTTCTTAATCGAAGCCAATGCCTCATCAGGGATCTCATCCATAGGCTTGATCTCGCCCGTGTGGATGTTGATGATATCAGTTATTCGAGCCGTACCCATCGCAATCAGCTCAGTAGCAACAGCTTCCTTGTTCTGAGCTAAAGTCTCCGACCGACCGATCCGGCGCTGCAACACACGCGCACCACCGAACCGACCAACCGGCGGGATAGGTTTTATCTTATCCTCTTTCTTTCTAGCCATTAGAACGGAATTTCATCGTCCAACTTCTCAGCAGACGGAGCCTGTTGCTGACGATTGCCATCATCCTCGAACAGCTTCAGCCAGACCTCACCATCCTTATTCGGAAGCGGCAAACCCTCAAGCTTGATGCTGATCCCCTTGTCATTCTGAAAGGCAATACCGTGACGCAGCCAAACCGGCTTATCACGACCAGGTACTTCCTTCGCTTGCACAACACTAAATCGCTTGTTCATGTGTATCTCCTATACAACGTTACAGTAGGATAACGATATCGCATAGAAAACGATATTACAATAGACGTTCGCTGCGAGATTGATACAATAAGCCCTTCGCAAGATCCTCAATCAAATTAGGAAACACATCAAACCCAATCAAGGCAACAAACCGACCGTCATGGTAAACACGCAAACCGTCCGGAAATACCTCCCAGACAGTCACGCCATCACTTAGATCCTCATGCAGAGAAAAGGACACTACGCATAAGACTTGCGCATACGCGTCTTAGCAGCCTTCTTAAACGCAGCGTCACTAGGCGCGCCCTTGCTACCCGGCTTCCGCATCTTCTCGCCAGAGCCTCCAGCAATCCGCTTCTTCTTAGCGTGGATGTTCGCATATAATCCTGGTTTCTTACTTGGCATCTTTCTTTCCTTTCACGTTAAGTAACTTCTTAGGTCTAGCCTTCGGACGAAGACCTCCTTGCCCACCAGAAGACCGCATCTTGCCAATGAGACCGCTTAAAGTCCTAGAGTAAGCATCAGGGTCTTGACCATCAGGGACAACAATAAAATCACCGCGCCTCATAGCCTCATCAAACGCCTCACCATCACCAGACAAAACAACAGGCTTACCATCTTGTAAACGTACACGAGGAACAAGAACCTGGCGACCATCCTCAAGCTCGTAACTCTCAGTATGCGCCGCACCCTCATTGGAATCAATGGGAGAACTGGGGTCAACAGCCCTCAAAAACCAATTCGGAGGATTGTTGCGAGATAAGGATAAAAGAATGTTCCTCTCAGCAGAAGTTAGATCGGGCATTGGGAAGGCCTTTCATGGTTTTTTGGAAAATAGTTTCGTGGGGGACTGTACAGTAGACGCGGCGGGGTGGGGGGCAAGGGGTGGTGTTCCAAATGTGGCAGGATTGTGGCGCTCTTGTGCCTGACTGCCTGCCGACCACAACATCTTGTGTCGATAATTTAACATAATGCACATTATGACTTTTAGCACGGCCTGACTTGCTGTGCGCTCGAACCATTGCAGGTTGTTTCATTTGGCTACCCATACCTATGCCGCCTCTGTTTCGTCGCTGTGTGGCTCTCTCAGTAGCTCTGAAGCCTGATTGGCCAGCATCAATGCCGCCCGGTCCTCGATGTCCGGTGAAATCCACCATCCCGCGCCTTTTGCCCTGCTGAAAAAGTCTGTCGTGAGACACTGAAATTCGTCCCTTAACTTAGATAGGTCCAGATCATCGGTCATGTTAGGTCCAGACTTAGCTTGAGTGTGCTCCTGTTTCATGCGCTCCTCGGCTTCACCTAGCTGGATCTGTTGTTTGGTTGTTAGTCTTGCGCGTATGCTTTCCTCTAGCTTGAGGGATGGATCGTAGACGATGCGGTTTGATGTGCTGCGTTGACCTCTAAAGAATGGCTTGCAGTAGGTGAGGTATCCGAGCTTGCGGAGCTTGACTGCGTGATATGAAACTCCTGTCTTTCCCATTCCGATATCCTGTCCGATGCGTGGCTGTGATACGAATGTCCTGCCCATTGTGTCTGCGTAGGAGCAGTAAGCGACCAGCACTCGGAGAGTTGCCGGTGTCATGCGTGGATCTTTAATTGCTCTGATTGGCACGACTGCCCAGGCTCTTAGATCTTTTGCTCTGAGTTGTTTGGGTCTCAAAACGGATAATCCTCTATTGGATCGGCTGGCTGCTCTCTTCGGGCATATGTCTCTATGCGGTTCTCTTCGAGGCTCTGCCGGTACATTTCGATCACGTTCATCGTGACGAGGTTTTTTTCTAATAGCCTGTCTGCACCTGATCCGTTAATGTATTCATCCCCGACCGCTTCGCCGTGGTTCATTCTCCTGGCGTTGATTGCGTCATTGTCCCAGGCGACTGACTTAGATGGGCCTAGAATTGGTGGCCTGTATGCGTCTGAGCATTTCTGTGCTGCTTTGACCATGTTGTAGATTGTGGGCCATGATCGGGTGCGGTTGTTCTTGCGAATGTCTTTGCCCATGTTGCGGAGAATGTTGCCCAAACCTTCTTGGTTTATGTTGCTGACGATCTCTGAGTTGATGTCTTCAACCATTGCGGTCATTTCGGTTGCTGCTCGTTCTGGCGTGTGGTTTGCCGGTACGTCATACGACTGCAACTCTTTCTGTAGCCATGCTCCGATTGCTTTGGTTCTCTGCTCGTAGTTCATTGAATCATCTTTCTGTCTGTTGCCAGTGAGCCTAGAATGGCCTGCATCTGCTGGTCGCTTGTCATGTCCTGGAGAGACGGCTGCTGAATCTCATCGTCCCAGCGCTCACCGTTCAACCAGGTTGCCAGGTGTGGCATAAACTTCTTGTCTTGCTGTCCCCAGTAACGGACAAAGAGTGCTAGCGAATGTTGGATCTGATCGACTGGAGCTTTTGCCAATGCCTTGGCCAGTGCCTTCCTTGCTGTACCCTTACCAACTTTCTTAGGATACATTTCCCACATCGAATCGAAAATGGTGTTTATATTAATGGTTATATTTCCAAGGTTATTACTTCCAAGGTTAAGGGGGTCGCAATTTTCCACTGGGGGGGGTTGCATTTTGCGACGGGGGGGGTCGTATTTTCCGACGGGTTGTTTTCCTAGCAATAATTGATATCCGTTGCTAGTTGTAGATCCGTTTTTACGCTTGCGGTTTACTCTCATGAGCAACCCCTTGCCCTCTAAAATCACAATATGCCTGATAATTGTTGATCGATCTAAATCACATTCCTCTGCTAGTATGCTTAGACTTGGGAAACACAAACCTGTTTCACTGTTGTGATGATCTGCAAGCCAATACAAGACAACCTTAGTTGCTGGCTTCAATCCCTTTTGCTGCATTGCAAGTGCAGTCATGTAATGTGACATCGTTTTACCCTTTTCATTTGGGCAGGGCTTGTATATTCTGACCCTGCATTGTTGTTGGCTCTTTCAATGTAACCTAGTCCTATCGCCCTTGCAAGAAATTGCAGGGGCGTTTCTGTTACCACTTCGAGCAAGTGACTTCTGTCAACAGGCATGGATCTCCGTAAGTTTTGACAACCTTTAGATCGTACACCTGGGCATCATCCTCGAACACCACGCCCGAAAAGCTATCCATTACAATCTTGGCAATGTTATCGATGTCAGGCTTGCCGGGTAATATCTCATAAGCCGCAGCAGCCGCCTTCTTTGTTTTCGTCCAGCTTTTCGGAATTTCAAATTGGGCCTTGATAACCATATGACATGGCATTGTTGTCGGCTCTAACTGGCGCAGCATCATGTAATTTGATGCAGTACCGGCCAGACGATGCTCATATCTGCGCGTTTTCTCTGGCGTGTAAACTCTGCCCGTGCGAGTAAACCTGGGCCGACCTTTGCCGATCGGTTGACCTGGTAGCCATATATATGTCGTAGTCATATGCGATTGAGCCACGTTTCAATGTCAGTCTGATCGGTGTCATCCTCGATCACGACGCCGACATCATCAAGGATCGCCTCCAGGCTTACAGATTGGTTCAATCCCTCTGATATCAGCTCAGAAGCTAACCGGCTTTGCGATATCCCCTGCGACTGCGAAGCGCTATCTAATCGGGCTTTGACCCCGGCAGGCAATCGAACAACGAGCGCCTTCTTGGCCTCTTCTTTGGTTTGATATTTCAACTTTCTTTCCTTTTCTTTCAATCGGTTATCAGATACTTTAAAAAAAGTTTGATTTACCCCTTGACTGTTATTGTGATATCACCTTATCTATTAGGAGTAAGTTAATCAAGAGAGGAATCGGAAATGGCTATTGAATTTATCGGAGCGAAAAACGGCGGGATCATGGCTGTTGTAAACGGCAATGACTGCTTCTGTGAGAACGAGCACTTCTTGGCTTTCTTCATGGTCAACCACGAATATAAAAATGCTTACTTCTTGAGTAGCATGGACTTTGCCAGCGAAGAGGGCTTCGCCAATGACGGTGACGCAAAAGCAATGTTCAATCAGGCGGAAGCTATCGCCAACAAAATCAAAGAGGAGGCCGCATAATGGCTAAGATTCAGAAAGACGCCGCAATGTTTGACTTGTTCGACAATGGCGACAACAGCCAGCCCGGTGAGCGGCAGACTGACATCGAGGATATCATCGCTGAGAAAAGCTTGGCTGACAGCTGGGATGCTTTGCGGGAGTTTGCTTACGAAGATAGTTTGTTGGCACGGATCAAAGCCAACGACGAGGCTAGGCAGCAAGCCTGGATCGATGCGGCGAAAGCCGGTCAAGTAATGCGGATTTGTTAGGAGGAAAGAAAATGGCTAAGGTCAAGAAATTTGGTCCTGGTAAGTATGGATACACTCAATGGATCATCGAGTATTTTCCAGAAGAAAAGATCTGGTTAATGTTCCCTCCCGGTCAAAGCGGCGCGACCGATGCGGCTCAGACCTTGCGTGGCGCGAAAGCAATGATCGACCAGTGGGAGTTTACTGGTTGGTTTCCCGCCAGTGAGACTCACATCAAAGTCGGTCAAGATCAGATATTCAAGGTATAGGAGAAAAGAAAATGGAAAAGCAGATACAAGAATTGATCGACTATATTAAAGCTGATTATGCAGGCTGGAGAATGTGGACTGACGATGACATAAAGGAAAAGATGATCGACAGTTTCAACAGCGGCTTGGGTTTTAAGGTTGGCAAAAAATACATCAAGATCATGAAAGCGAATGGAGGCACTCCAATGTCTTCCGTTTGGGGCTTCATTGTTAATGTTGATGATGATCCCAAGTTCAAGAAGGGTGACATCCTTTACCCTGCCGGTTGGGGAACGCCAACACGGAACCGGGCGCGGGGCAACATCATCGAGGGTAACTTCAAAGGTGTTACATGGACCGGCCCAGCCTACTTGATTTGATTTTGCAGTGCGCCTTCGGGCGCATCACTAAGTCAAAAGGAAACAGCGTGATGGAACCCAAATTTAAAAAAACCAAACGCAAGGGCGATCTGCGACATCCTTGGGAATATCAAGGCTGGCTTATACATAGCTCAAAACCCGGTATGTATAATATGGTAAACTGGTTCGCTAATAAAAACGATCATAAAACGATAGTCGCCAGCAGCCTAAAAAGCTTGTGTTTAGAGATTGATAAAGGAGTAAACAATGGCAGTTAATTATACAAACATGGTCGAGCGTATGTCCGATGCACCCAAGCACTTAGATACCTACTTTGAAAAAATGTTCAACAAACACGGTGAGCCATATTACCGGGCGGAGTTTAAAAACGGCGCCGATTTAGAACAGTTTTTCATTGAAAAGTTGATGAACGTCACCGGCTTTAGCAGCAAAGTCATCGGAAATGTTTTGTTAGTCTTTAATAAAAATCACAATTGAGGAGTGTAATTATGAACGATTGGAAAGAGTGGGTCAAAGATACTGTCGGAGTGGTGAGCTTGTTTCTAACCTTCTACCTTTTATTTTTCTTTGCGGGGGTTTTGTAATGTCTAACATGAGGAAGCTTTCAGAAGCCTGCCGCAAATGTGGAGCCGCGCCGCAAGAATATTGCAAACATTGTTCCAGTAAGAAGCCAGAAGGGGACAAGTGATGGGCAAGGTGAAAGACATATTCCAAGACCAGCGCGAAAAGGCTTCTAAGGTATGCCCGGAATGCGATGGGGATGGCAAGATGATCGAGATCACTTACAAAGTGCAAAGTTTTAGCCGTGACATCGGGGAACCATACGAAGATCCTATTGATTGTGAAACGTGCCAGGGAGAGGGCGCAGTATTTGAGGAGCAAGACGATGAAGATCTATGAAGTGAACACCAAAAAGATGCACCACCGCGCGGCAGGAGATACCGAAGTCGCGGCGGCGCACCAGGTGGCCGCAAAGGTCACAGGCAGGCGGTTGGACACCCTGCGCGCGCTATCGACCCTGGGAGGAGGGTCAGGGGAGCAGATAAGCGCCTCTCTGCGGCTACCTATTACTAGCATAAGACCGCGCCTGACGGAACTGCAAGAAATGGAATTGATCGAAGACACCGGGCGGCGTCATAAAAACCAATACGGCAACGGCGAGATCATTTGGACCGTCACAAAATCAGGAGGACGATATGTATATTAAATTTGAAGAGATCCGCGACATGGCCGATAGAATTAGGCTATTGACCGGCGACGATCAAGACAGCTTTCTTGACACGCTCGATGGTGAGACAGATGCAATGGACATTTTGGGCAAGCTTATCCAAGAGCGCACCGAATGCTCAATCTACGAAGGGTCAGTGAAAGAGTTGGCGGCGACATACACCGCCAGAGCAAAGCGTTTGTCAGCCAAACAGGACGCGATCTCGATCACGATCGGTCACTTGCTCGATGCAATGGGGCAGACTAAGATCCAGCACCCTCTGGCAACAGTCAGCCGCACCAAGCCGCGCAAGAAAGTTGTGGTCGTAGATCAGCACGACATTCCAAGCCAATTAACAACAGTCACAGTCAGGCCAGACATGACTGCAATCAAGAAACAGATGGACGCAGGGGAGCTTGTGCCAGGTTGCGAATATCAGATGGGCAATCCATCAGTTACAGTGAGGATCAAATGAGCGAACTACAAAAAGCAATGGCCGAGGTGAACGATCTCAATCGCACGCACGGCGTGACGCAGCGCGGCGGCAAGAAATATACAGAGGTTTTTGTGCGCGTCGAAGCATTCCGCAAAGCATTCGGCACAGATCACGGGATCAACACCGAGATCCTGATGGATGATGGCAAGCGAGTTGTTATCAAAGCAGCGATCACCAACAGCGCCGGGATGATTGTTGGATCTGGCATGGCCGAGGAGATCAGAGGACAGGGTAACGTCAACAAAACAAGCGCTCTGGAGAACGCAGAGACAAGCGCCATAGGCCGCGCTTTGGCATCCATTGGCTTGCACGGCGGGACATACGCCAGCCTTAACGAGATCGATGCTGTACCGCGTAAGGCCGCAGCGCAAAAGCAGCAGGCTCAATCTACGCAGCCGCCATCAGCACCACCAGCCGGGGATATGCTCACACTGAAGAACCACATTGGAGACGATAAAGGATCGTGGGACGCGCAAAAGTTTACCGCCGATCTCATTAATCTAATCGCAGTATATACCAAACTGGAAGTCAAAGATGGAGTTGCAATCCCTCCACGGGAACGCATGACAATGCTGCGCGAACTGATTGAGCAAAACCAACAGTCAATCGACAAGCTATCGGACGGGTTCAAAGAAGAGATCGACAAGCGATACAAGAATTGCCTCAAGATCTTGGGCGCACAGAAAGGAAAAGAATGATGGAGACCTGGAAGCAAATGAGGTCACGCCAGAAACGGGAGTTGATTGGCGTGGTCGAGGATCTGGCTGGGCAAGTAACGCAGATGAAAGCAGCGGAGAAGCTGGGTATGTCGCAAGCTTTACTCAGCGCGTTCTGCCGCAAGAACAATATAACTTGGGAGATGGACGGAAGGAAAAAGAAATGAACGGCAAAGATATTGTCAAGTGCATCAAAGCAGCCGAAATGAAGCTGACAAAAAAAGAGGCATCTGCACTAATGTCGATACCGTACAAAACCGTAGTAAAGATTGCAAAAAAATACGGAATAAAATTTATCGATGGAAGGCAGAAAAGCTATGAACCCAGAAGGCAAGCAGGCATTGGCCCGAAGCCAACGTCAACTATCAATCATGATCGAGAGCGCAAAGAAGCAAAACCGGCACAACCTACAGCAGCAACTCGAAACCCTGTTCGCATTAAACGAGATACTTCAAAGGGCCATTACAAAAGAAAACTGAAGAAGCGGCTCCGTGACATACTTCACAGCGACCTGGATTGTAACGTCAAGCGTGAGCTGGTCTACGCAGCGCAATGGCAAGAACATCAACGCAGCACAAAGAATAAAACTAAAGTGGGTGGTGCGTTATGAGCGAGGAAGAACTGCAAAAGAAATTTGAGATTGCAGGCGTGGTCGGCGCGCTTGCAGGATTCGTAAGCGGCGCTGGCCTTATGGCAGCGGTAGGAATTTTATTCTAGGAAAGATCGTGCGGGTGGCCGTGTGAATGATTGGCGCATTCGGTAGCACGTTAACCAACAAACAATATGTTGAACCACCCGCTCGATACTTAAATCATAAGCTCGAAATGAGGTCCATCAATAAATGGCCTGCGACCCTGAGATCTACGCAAATCAATATAACTATTCATTGCATCTTCCATGTTGCCCTCATGGTACTGAGCAATGTTTGACACAGACCAAGCTGCACCCCAACGAATTGGAATATCAGCAGCACGAGCGCCCTCTGCCATAGCGTCAGCAATCTCGTCATAAAGATTAAGCTCCCATCTGCCACCATCTATGTAGGCCATGAGATCTACAGCCAAACCATCAATATGCTTTGACTTCATTGTTTGACTAGCACCCTTGGCAACCAAAGCCCTCTGCTCTTCGATGGTGCGTAGCCCACAGATCACAGAGAAGTCCTGCTTAGTCACACCAATAGCGTACTTAACGACAGCAACCATGCGTTCATCAACACCAATTAACCTATCAAGGCTGCGCTTACCTAACTTATAACTCATTTCTTAAACCCCTTCATTGTACGGATACCAAAGCTAGCTGATATGCTAGCAAAACAAGCCCACTGAAACCACTCAGGTGCAGCTGATATATTAGCGAAGCCCTCCTTCATATAGGGCTGGAGCGGAGGTACAAACGAACACAAGATTATGGCTATGAAAGCAAGCGTCCAAGCCTCGTCTTTCCATGAGCCATCGCTTGCCTGTATCGCAGCTTGCTCCCAGCTAATCTCGCCAGTAGCTACCTTCATCTTTGTCTCAGCTTCAGCCTTCTTAACGACAGCTTTGCTATCGAGATAGGTTGTTGCAAGCCCACCAAGTGAGCCTATGATTTGAGCTATCATGTTTCATGCCCTAGCCATACTGCAAACGCACCCGTCATAGCCCCTGTAACTACGCTTACAAGCGCAGACTGCTGTGTTGTGGGGTCAGGTAGCGTCATGAACCATTCGACCACCCTCCAAGCAGACACAGACATCATCAACATCATGAGTCTGGGCAGCATCTTCCAAGCTAAAACTCTTTCCATTGCTACAGTCATTCACTTTCTCCTATCTTAACTTTAAAACAATAAAGATATTCGTTGTTCTTTGTCACAAGTATGGACGCTCTTATCTTTTCTTCAAAGCAAATATTTTCAGATGCGTACTGACCAACCTCGAAGTGAGCAACTCCACCAGCAAGCTGCAACCAAACAAGCACCCACATTACCACTTGCCCTGATATCTGCCTAAATAATAAAAGCCTGTGACAACACCAGCAGAAGCAATCAAAAATATAACCGTACCAACAATAAAATTGATAGTGTTGTCGATTGCCTCTTGTTTTTTGTAAGCCTGTTCCCGCCTAATTCTTCTCATCTCCCCCTCGATGGCGAGGACTTCCTTCCAAGCACTTGGCCCGTAAGTCCATGATATATGGTCTTTTATTTCCTTTCTCATGGACTCCATCTTCTTTTTCTGAGCGAATATTTCGATAGCATTGGCGCTATTGTCGCTCATCATCTTATAGAATGGAGGGTTCTTTGTCTTATCTTCTGCGTATTGGAAATCAGAAAAAGCGGAACCCCATTTAGCCAGGGTTCCGCTCATCTCTTGTATATCTTTGCCAGCAGATATTCCCTGCTTGAGAATATTAAAGGCGGATGTAGCTAGACCGACCGCTGTAACAGGGTCAATCATTTTGTCAGCCCATCTTTGTCAGAACAGCAACTAAGAGCGCAATGATAAAACCTGTTGTTCCGATCATGATTGCTTCCATGCGCTTGACCCGGCCAAACAGATCTTTGAATTGGATTCGCATTTCTGTCTGCATAGCAATCACCTCTTTTTCAATACCATCAATCCGCTCATGCGCCGAAGCCACTGTACGTTTATCCATCTTCTTCTTCCGTTATTTCCAGAGCCGTCTTCAGTCGTGCCATGAAGAACTCACGGCCACCCTGTAGCTGAGTCAGATTAAACTGGGCTGAACCAATCTTCTGATCCAGCGAACCAATATGATTAATGCAGACCTTTGCCTCATCGCTTAGTTGATCTTCAGTGTACTCGATTTCGTCAATCGTAATGACCTTTTTTTCTTCAGTCATAATGATCTCCTTTCAGTTTAAGTTAAGCAGCCCAAGGGTTTCCAGAGGCTTCAGTTGGGTTAATTAGTTTGTCGATCTTGGTTGCGATAGCAGCTTCTGTATCATCTTGCGATACGCTGCCCCAGACCCAGCCTTGAGCCTGTGCTTCAGTTACGTCAGCATAGGCAACGAAGTCAGCAGCAGATGGGTCAGGTGTTAGCCCGACAGTGCCATAGCTAGACGCAGAGTGATCTCCGTCTACGCCAGTGCAGCGCCAGTGTACTACGTTAATGCCACCTGTTGCGATGTCATGTTCGCAGGTGGGGATAGTCCAAGTGTAAGTTACGGCCATAGGTTAAACCTCCTGTGCGGCTAGATGGGCGGCATAAGCATCCTTAACCGCTTGTGTGTGTACTGCGGCACAGATAGCTTGAACCTCTGCGCTTTCGCCTGTGATGTCGTCGTTAGGTGCAACGACATGGCGTGAAAACGATTGGCTAATTTCTACGCCATCACGTTTGATAATCGTGGCCGTTCTGACTTGAATGAATTTATGTTCACTCACGATCTCGATTTTGTCTTGAACTGTTTCTTCTGTAAGCGCCATGTTGGCCTCCTGTGTTTATCGTGGCGGTATTGCCACCTGACTACCCTGTAATCCAACAGGGGTATTATGCGACATCGTAATGCCCAGAAAGTCTAATCCTTGATAAGCCATCAATAGCGTAATTACTAACTGACGATCCGTCTTGTGGGTTAAGAACAAGAACCAAAGAGGTTGTATTATTATTAACCACAATGTCGACTGCGCCATTTAGATAACTGTTTGATGTTGCGAGAGGTCTTGCAAAATTATAGCCACCGGGAGCCTCGTTTCTGCTAGCAAAAGGTAGCCCATTAATTAAAAAGGCTCCGCTGCCAGTGTGCGCTGTCATAAATACCTGCGCCTCAATTAGAACTCTATTACCAATCTTTGTATATTTGCCGACACGGGATTGATATGTGCCTGTTCCTGCTGACGTTGATCCAACAACAACAGGTGTCCAACTTCCAGTTTCATAGTCATCCAGCTTATTAGCCAACCCAGTGCCGCCAAGGAATACACCGCCATTTATATATATGTTTCTGAACTGGTGTGCGGCTAGACCTAAATCTATCGCCCCGCTTCTTGCTTGATTAGCAGAAATATTCCACGGATGAACGGATTGAGAAGCATTATTAAAATAGATACCAGTAGCGCCTGTACCCATTATCATATTTGTACCAGAACTACTCCCAATACTTCCTACAGGACTGTTTGCTTTTCTAAACGCAATAAAATTTCCGTCGGCATCTTGTCTGTTTAAGAATAGGTTCTGAGATGCACCGCTTGCTGTTGTGATGGTACTTTGAATACCAATACCTGGGGATATTGTAGTGCCATTCGTGGTATTACTTAATGCTGTTTTGCCCACTAACAAGTTTTGGTTGGCATCAATCCTAAAGGTTTCAGCCGCAGCGCTTCCAAAACGCATGTGATTGTCTGAGTGGTCGTAGGTAATGTACCCTACATACTCCGCTGCACCAGTCGTTCCATCGCTAAAGTAAATTCTAGAACTGCCACTGTTGGCACTTCTAATAGTCATACCCACACGGTTGTCACCTGAGATTGTTAGGTTGTCAGCGTCAACACTACCTTCAGTCGTTGTACCCACCAGCAATCCGCCTGAAGGATCAAACCTAGCATACTCATTTGAGCCGCTGGCATCGTTAAACGAAATAATACCCCCAGCCGATTTTAGTAAAATGTTTTCGCTAGCGCCAGATACAATCTCTAGGTTGTCGCCATTACCGTCCCCGATGAAATGCCCGTCACCAAATGTAATATCGCCAGACAGGTAGAGGTCTCTAAATGCGTAACCTCCAGAAGAACCTAAATCTACGACTCCTCCCAACGAACCTGTATTTGTAGTTGGCATGATTGTGTTTGAACTAGCGGTCAAACCTGCTCCGTTTGATCGGGGGTCAAGAATCAAAGTAGATACAACGCCAGATCGTGACTTAATACTCCCCACAGTGGTGTTATCTTTGCGAAAATCAACAATAGTACCATCAGATGTTTTACGATTAAAAACTGCACTCTCAGCACCGTCAGAAGTAGCATAAAATCTACCATTGCTACCAAGCTGTATACCTTGCGTATTAACTGCGGTAGAGGATTTACCTACTAACAAGTTTCCACTGGCATCTATCCTAGCGGCTTCTGCAGCAGCGGTTCTTACAAGTAAACTGTCATCGTTATGGTCGTAAGAAAAACCACCCCTATATGCAGCAGACCCAACCGTCCCATCAGAGAAATATAAGTTAGTTCTTTGGTTTGACCCTGTACTTGCGATTGTGATGCCAGTGTGACCCGAAGATGCAACAACTAGATTGTCTGCTTCTCCGTCATAGTCAGTAGGCGAACTCGTGCCAATCCCGACCGATCCCGCTGATGTGATGCGCATGCGTTCTGAATTGTCGATGCGGAATTGTATATTAGTGTTGCTGCCTGCATTTGTTCTATCAGCATCAATTACAACATCATTTGCATTTGAAGTAGAGATTTGAGCATAGCCAGAGTTTCCAGTATAATGTAAAGCTAAACGGCCCCCAACATTTCCACCCAAGTCATCGCTAAGGCTTAGAGTAGAGCCTCCGTCACCGTAAATAGTAGAACTACCAATCCCCAAACTCTCCGCACTCGCATCCCAGAAGAACTTTGGCGTAGTGCCTGTGTCCTCGTAGAAGCTGATGTCGCCGTTAGGTGCTATCTTCTGTCGTATTAGGGGAACGTCTCCTGCGGTTGTTGTATCCCTCGTCCCAAATACAAGATTTCCTTTTGTGTTTCCACTACCAGATGTCAGTTGATAACCAGCAAAGACTGGAGAGGTGCCACTACCGTCAGTATTATAACTAAAACCAATTCCATACACTCCATTTGCTGTATAGCTTGATCCAGTAAGTTGCAAAATTGGATTAGATAAGTCTGTTACAGTAGTTGCGCTAGATATTATTCCTTCGCCAGCTACATTCAGCCCATCGCTGGTGATAGTCCCAGTGATGTCTGCACCTGTGGAGCCAACAACCATACGATTAGTTAAGGAACCACCGTTATCTGTTCTTAAAATTATTTCAGTCGGATAACTATCTGTTGACCATGCGCCAGCAGATAAAAAGAGTATTTCTGCACCCTCTTGGTCGGCGGTAGGATCATCTGCGGTAGCAATAATACGAGCTATAGCATTATTATCACCAATGCTCGTGTCATTGTTATTTAGCACAAGGGCATCTGTTCCCGAAAATGGAGTAATTTTAACGCCGGTGGTGCTAATATTTACTATCTCGCTTGCGCTTGCGGATATACCTACTTGATTATTGGCAGGAAAGAACAATCCTGTATTTGTATTACCAGTATTGGTTAAAGAGGGCGCAGAGCTTGATCCGTCAGCAATAGAAAGCACACCGCCAAAGCTATCAGCCGTAATAGATCCGGTTATTACCACCCCGCTGCTGCTAGTTGTGAGCTTGGTCGAACCAGCATGGTACAGCTTAACATCTGCGCCAGGCGTAGCTCTAATCATAAAGTAACCACCGCCTAGAAAGCGCATATCATAGCCATCAGTATTAAACTCTAATACTGGAAAGCTTCCGCTTCCGGTGTGAGATATATAACTTTTATTTGCACTAGCATCGAAATATACACTAAGATCAGTGCTATCCCCAAACACAGCTTTTTTGTTGTCACTAAATTTAAGATCATCGGTAACAGATACGCCGGTGCCACTTACCGATGCAAAGGCATGTGCCTTTAAGGTAGTGCCATCAATTTCCATTTTTGTGGATTCATTACTAGCAAACCTAAACTTGGCAAAGCTGCCATTTGTGCCACCAACATTCCCATCAAATAAAAGCTCAGTCGTGCCAGCAAAATCAATACCGGCTACAGCCGATCCAGATCTAATCGCAACTCTTTGTGGAACGGATAGCTCATAGTTGGAATAATGACTAACGCCGCCAAGAGCCACATCACCGTCTGTATTTATGTGAATTTCAGCGGAGCTATTAAGATTAGTTCCGTTAATAATCTTGAAATCATCACTGCTTGAGTCCTGACCTACAGTCCAGATCTGGCTTGAGTATTCAAACTGAATTTTTGGATCTACAGAAGTAGAAGAGCTTTTGATAACCATCCCTGGTACGCTTGAGCTGCTTGAGTAAACATTTAAAACGCCCCCAAGATCTTGCGGAGTGCTTCCAGTATATCCAACAGTTACAGCCTTATTAAACTCCCACCCGTCAGGAGTGCTGTAATAGTTCATCGTAGCATCAGCGCCATCGACAGTAATACCAGCTCCGTTTGCAGCCGCCGCATCCGAAGATCCATAAGCAATCGTTATGTTTTTATCTGCAATATCTACCACAGTGCTATGAATGGTTGTCGTTGTCCCGTTGACCACAAGATCACCAGAAACCACAACATCGCCAGTGCCATTCGGCGTAAGTATTAGATTGCCATTAGAATTGGTGGTGCTAATCGTGTTGCCATCTAAAGTAAGATTATCAACATTTAGCTTGTCAACGGTCAGCTCTGGCAGGTCGGTAAGGTTAGTGGTAGTTACTGCACCCGTGCTAGTGAACGCTACAACCTGATTTGCCCTAGAGGCCGCGGCTGGTAGAGTCATGCTTACATCAACATCGCCAGGACTTACGGACAGCGCTCTCCCAAAGCTCTCATCAAGCTGCTGAGACATAATAACATTGCTGTCTAGCTGCTCATTTAGGCTTGAAGCCAGCAAGTCACCGGCAGTAACGAAATCAGTGGTTCGCTCCAGGTTGCGTCCACCTATAATTGTTACATAGTCAGAAGAAATAACAGCCTGACCAGTTTGAAGCGTCACAGATCCAGTGCCATTTGCGGCAATTGTAACCGTGTAATCTGCTGTTAAGGTTAGCAACGTAGTGTTCTTATACACTGCGATATCGCTACTATTTAAGACGTTGAACGTAAAGGCGAATGGACCTGTTCCAGTATTACCTGTGAACTGAACGCGCCGCGTTACTGGATTGATTGCAATATCACTCATGTCGTTTTCCCGTTCCTTTGCTCACTCTATAGCAGATTTGTTCCATTTACTCAAACACGTTTGATAGCTCTGGAGATCTTTCGGGGAGAGCCTCGCCCTGTGACCACCAGTATTTTTGACCGTATTGTGTTCTATACTTAGAGGCACTTCTACGCATCTTTGTGCGCGTATCAGAATCGACCCACAGTTTACCCTGGTCAATAACCAATCGCTCAAGGCCAAGTCGTGCATACCATAAACTAGATCCAGGAGTATATCGTCCGGCAAACCCAATGAACTCGCTTGCGGCATTACTGTCTTTACCTTGTGCAGCCTGGAGTATGTTGCCTACTGTTAGCTGAGAAACATCGTTTGCAAATCCGACTACGGGACCGGCAATAGTTTCAGCCAAGCCGCCACCATACCTATTAACGCTGCCAAACATAAAGTCGCCATAGATACCAAGGCCACCACCCTGCATGAAAGCAGCGCCCCAAAACTCAGCGGTGTTCATTGGCCGTGGGTCTCTACCTTTTGCCATTTCCTTTAGCTGCATTGCCAAAGCGCCCATAAGTGTTGTGCTTATCATAAGGTCTGCAAAATAAGCGCCTTTTCCTCTGCCCGTAGGCTGGGCCAATCCACGCATGATGTGCGTGTTTACTAGGGTAACACCAAAATTCTTATACATTGCAAAGGATCTTGTAAGCTCACCGGCTAATGTCCCTGGCTTGGCATCACCTGTAATCGCCACACGGCCACGGAGAGAGCTACTAGGCACAGCAAAGTTAGTTTCTGTGTCAATCATTACAGATAGGTTTGTTGCAAGGTCACGGGCAAGCTCTTGGTTTATATCGGTGCGGTTTTCAATATCCTCAGCTCTTAGGAACCTCGCACCCTCATAATCATATAGAGGGGTTTTACGCATAATCTCCCATTTTTCAGCGCCAATATTATAATGTTCCATGCTCTTTTGCATATTTGCAGGGAGATCCTTAAACTGCAAATTAACATTGTCAGCTAAGAATCCGAGGTACTCCATACCAAAGGACCATCTACCCGCCTGCGTCCATGGAGAAAGCAACGAAGCTCTCATAACAAAATCAGATATTCGCCTAGTTACTTCTGGACCAGATATTTCCCCGACATAACGCATCTGCCCAGCGGCCAAGGTAGACCATCCTTCAGCAGTAAGACCCAGCCTAATTGCTGCCCGGCCCTTTTCCTCAAGAGAAAGCGGGTTCATAAACTCTAAATACTTTGAAATCATCTTAGTTTGGGGAAGGCCATTCATTGTCCTGGCTATCCGCCCAAAATTAGTATCGGTTATAGCGGCAATAGCTGCGCTACCAAGCTGGGCCGAATGAAGAACATTCCTTGTGCCAGCCATAGTTGTTGCTAATACGCCATCTACCGGCGCATTGTTTGTTCCTACCGTGGCGGAATACAGATCATCAAGAAACGCATTTGCTTTGGATGCACTATTAATTTGTTTTGCATCACCAGATAAACTGGCCTCTTTTGTAAGAGTGTCTTTCATAAATCTTAAAGTGGTCTTTGGATCTGGACCCATCACTTCCATCAAAGCAATGTCTCTGGACATATTGTCGATATGAGCCATCATAACATCGAAAGCATTAGGATTTCCAAACGCCTCTTGGTACTTCATCCAATTGTCAGCATCTTTAAATACAAGGAAACGATGGTCTTGATGTCGTGAAGCAAACGATTGGTTCCCAGCAAAGCTCCCAGGTTTGTTTTTATTCTGACCGTTTGTCCGGATAGTTTCAAAAACATCTTTCAAAACAAGCTCAAGCTTTTGCGGAGAAAATGGCAATCCCGTTTGCTCATCAATCATTTTATTAACATCAAGCTTTGGAAGGATCGTATCGCGCCACGAAGTAAATCCAGCAGCAGCAACCGCAACAGAGTTGTGGAATTGAGGCATACCCCAATCCTTTCGCTTCGGTATAGCACCACCAGCAGCGTTAAACCTTAACCTTAAATACTCAGCAGCCTCTGCCCAAGCTTCAGCCATTTGTCGCGCTGAAACATCATCGGTTGATCCTGGCTTGAATATTTCACTAATAACATTTTCTAACTTTGCTTTTTCCCTAGTTTCTCCAATAATGTTTCTTTTAAAGGTTCCAAGAAACTGATCCATTTTCGATGTTGCTCTGGATCGGATTGCGCTTTGCACCTGGGCGACACTGTTAAAGCGAGATGTTACAGATTGCTCAAAGATATCAAATGTAGCTTTGTATTTGTCTTGCTCACCTGTAACCGCCGTTACGAATGTATCCATGTGCATTCGTATTTTTGTCCAGGTTTTAGCCTGTAGCATTGCACGGCGTTTCTTTTCCTTCGATAATTTATTTATAGCCGCAGATGTATCTAAGGCAGCTTTGGAGCTGGCCGCAGCAAAACCCATTTGCTTATTATATTGAACCTCAAGATCACCAAAAAGGTTTTTAATCTCCTCAGCCTTTTCAGAAGAAAGCTCACCGGCAGCAACACCATCATCAATACATTTTCTAAAACTCATATCGTACAGAACTCCAACCGTTTCATTACAGCGTCTTCTTCATCCATCATAGCGCGAATGTCTTTCAATGGCATTGAAACAGCCTCAAGCTCGTTTGTCTCCAGATTGAGCCTCTGACCTACAGGAACTTCAAGATCCATATTGACATCCGGCGCCAAAGTGATATCTAAATCAATATCGGAGGTATCTTCAATGTCTGAAACAGATTTTGCACTTATAGAAGAAGGCACATCCCGTGCTATGCTTTTCTGGACCGATGGCTCGTCAGCCATCCGTACACTAGACGGAACCTGGACCTCCGCACCACGAACACCTGACGATGTAATCATGCCAGATGAGCTTGGTGATTTCCGCGCAGCTTCCAGCATGGAACTTTCCGCCTTAGACCAGGAAGCCGCTGCATCTTCTATCGAAATGCCCATACGGTCTAACGAAGACTGAAACGCTTGGTCGTAACCATTCCAGCTTTTTCGGATGGTTTCCATATATGCGTCATTCTGCTCTAGGATTTCCTCTGGGGTTTTGTTTCGCCATTCCTCGAATAGCAAGTGCCCCTCGGCTTTTTTCTGCGCTTCTAACTCTTTGATCGGCAGATACCACTCGACTAGCTGACCGTTAGGCATACGCAGATCAAACGCGATAATCCGCCATCCCCATTCTTTTGGATCGAATAGTTTACCTGTATCGACTTTTACAAGCCTGATGCCACTAGCTAGAAGCTCATTAAATATAGCCGGGACATCTCTAAAATCTTTGATAACGGTTTTAAACCTATAGCTATCTCTAATATGAGACACTTTATGCCAAGGCTTTTTAGCTAAAATTGATGGGCGGTTTGCTTTTTGTATAACTTTAGCTAGATCTTTAATGTTATCGCCTGATTCAGTGCCAAATTTTTCATCAATACGTTTAATTAAATTTTTAATTATTGGAGTATTTTCTTCAGTTAATGATCGAACTTGCGCGCGGATTTGATCTGGTGGAAGATTGTCATCAATCGGCATTTTGATTTCTTGAACCGCAACCACATCTTCCTCTATTGGAGAAACGTCAAGCCGCTGAGTAACAACTGGTTCCTCAGCACCGAACATATCTGTTATAAGCTGCCCGGTCTGTTGATCTGAAGCTGGCCCTGTAGGTTCGTCAAATCCCTCTAGGATTGGCTCTTCAATTGAAGGTCGCGTGACCTCCGCTGTACCATCGACGCCGCGTCCAATGTCGCCAGCAGATATGCTTTGGAAATCGCCTGCGTCAATTGATCGTCTGACAGCATCAAGGAATCCGCTTGTGGCTGGGCCATAGCTTCCTGTGTCCCTTGCTGTCCTTGCTGCATCGTTGAGGGCGTCTGAGAGCGGCCCTTTGCGGTTTGCAAGCGCTTGGAGGAGCGTGATCGTTTGGGCATCTGTAGCCGCCTTTCTTTGATTTGCATCCGCCGCAAGGATGTTTCCTTCAGCTTCCAACCTTTCAGCGTTTCTTACAAGTGTTTCAAACGCAGCTTTATCTCTGCGCAACTCTTTATAAGCCCTGTCCAGAATTTTACCACGCTCGAAATAGTAACTCTCTGTCATTAGCTCTTCGCCAAACAAAGATATTTGAGTTACTTGCTCTGAAGGGGTTTCCTTAACCTGGCGAACTATAGCTTCCGCTTGGAATTTGTTTTCTGGGTTGGCTTTGGCAAGCACACTCATTGCTGCGTCTTGCAAATCGCTATCGTCAATCAACCGACCCACAAATGCAGCATACTTAGCCGGTACAACCCCGTTTACAACCATGCCAAATGAATTGTCACTTAACGGCATTATGCCTCTAGCTTGTTGCACAAGCTCTGAATTTGGTGGCAAATCTGGAAGCCTAGAAGGATCTACACGCAAGACCTTTGCAGCATCAATTGCTGTGCCGCTTCCCTCTACTATGTTTTTCAACGCAGCGACTACGCGCATTTCTTCCGGCGTGATACCGTCTATTTCTCTAAATGTATATGCGTGTAAACTGATATCCTGGGACGGATCTTGAGCCATAATGCGTTTAGCTAATCCAAGACGTTGATGCCCGTCTGCAATAACCTTTCGACCATCTGCATATTCATAAACGCTAACAGTGCCAGCCCAATATGGGTTGAATGTTTGGACGCCTTGCAGCCTTGCAGTAACGCCAAACTCATCACCCTCTGCTTTAAATTGGAATGTTTCCGCATCAACACCAATATCAGAGGCTTTCACCATAGATATAAGGTTTACGCCTTCAAGATTAGCTGCACTCACAGAAGCGGCGCTCATAGGCAATGGAGCATCTGGAGACATTGCCGGTGGCTGTGCATTAGCCGCAGCAGCACCAGCCTCAACTAGCCTTTGGTTGTGAACATATTGAGCTTCATTGGGTGTGGCTGATTGAAGTGGGTTTTCTACTTCTTCAAACTCTTCAGCCTCCAAGAGACCCGCAGCCATTTCACGATTTTCCAATGTGCCACGCTGGTTGTTTCCAGTTAGAGCTAAGTACCCTTTCCTTGCTTGATTAGCTGTTAGTTTTATGCCAGCACCAGCAAGGGGAAGAGCCGCGCCCAAGGCAGCGTTTGCAGAAACATTAGCCACAAAGTCAGAAAACTCATAATCAACGTCAAGCTCATCATACCATTCTTTAACTGCAATTTCAGAAAAAGCACCAGCGCCACCATTTAAGACAGCAGAATTAAATAGTTGACGCCACATGCTTCTGCCAATGGCAACAGCGCCTTCTAACATCATAGCTTGCTGAGTAACTGGATCGCTTAATGATGCAGCCATTGCGCCACCGAACCGAGCCGTTCCATACAAAAACCCAGGGTTATCATCGGAAAGCTTTTGCAACTCAGCACGCTCTCTATTTACTAACTCAACAGTTTGTTTCTCAATAAAGCTTTTATTTACCTGCTTTAGATCAGAAGAAAGATTTATCTGATTTTGACGGATAGTAGAAAAGATTTTTTCAATCGCATTGTTATAAGCTTTTTCAGACTTATACTGTCCAGTAGTCGGCGCAGATATTAAATATCGAGCAGGGTTAGTCCATCTCTCGCCGTTATTCAAAAACTCAGTTTCATTAAGCGATTCAATTATAGGCTCCCAGATTTGTGACTTGGCAAAACCTGGAGAGTTTGATCCAGCGTCACCATTTAAAAAACCTACGTCTTTAGCCTTTACAACATTCTCAACCCATGTAGCAGCGGGAGCTGACATCTTCCTTCTTGGGTCAGAATTTAAAAACTTTATATCTGCTTTTCCAAGGTTCATTTAAAATCACTTTCCACGGCTTTTAGATCTTCCACGGAAACTTTATTTGAATCAAACGCACGTATAATAAAGGCGCTAAGGTATTTGTGTGCACTTGTTCCTGGCTCAAATTTCTTCCGCAGCTCAATTAAGCTAGCTTGTATCGCCTCTCTCTCGTCCAACTCACTTACAGCGGTAGCACCAGCAGCCGGGATTTCAGATACAGCTTCAGCAACGTCTGATACGGTTTCCGCAAGAGATGTTGTCGTAGACACAATAGTTGATGGTATTACGCCAATGCCCGGCTTAGCCATTTTCTCCAGCAATGGTTCTGGAATAATTCCTTGCCCCACATCCTTCTGAGCATCAAGCGCATCTTTCTGATCCTGCGTATAATAAACCGGGCCACGGGCGGCAGTAAGTTCAATTACTTTTTTTAGGTCAAATACAAGTATATCGCCTTTGTCATCCACAACTTCAATGCCACTGTCTTTATACAGAAATCCGTAGTTGTCACCCCCCAAAGAGACAAGATTGTAATCTCCAGAGGTTCCTTCACTTTTTGTTACCTGATATATATTAGCCCCAGGATCAACTAAAGATAGCTCGATCTCGCCGGACAGAGCCTCAAACATTTCAGGAGCTATTGTTTGCCCCGTTAATGTAGCCGCAGAAAGTATATTTGCGTCCATTTCTATTAAGGCGTTAGACACATCAAGAGCAGTATTCCCACTAGGAATAAGTGTTGAAACAGACCTGACTGTATCAATACCACCGGTTCCATCCTCAGGATTAAATCCAACAGCCTGATTCAAAGAATTTCTCCAAAGAACTTCATCAAACTCGGTAGCGCCTTCCGCATAGAAAGCGTACAGGTTTTCAGCCATCGCTCTGTAAGCCGGTATAGCGTCTCGGGTTTCACCGAATACAGATCTAAACACCTCATTAGAAATTGAATCTGCGTCTGGCATACCGGCGTCTGATGTAAGTTTAGGCTTGCCCATTGTCTCAATAATAGCTTGGCCCTCTAGCGCACGGGTAGCCACATCTCTGTTTCCAGAAACCATTGAAGCACCTACGGCGGCATAAAACGCTCCATCTGTACCAGCAAGCTCCTCAAAGGCTTGAAGCGCAATAGCATCTCCACTTGCAACAACAGATTCCAAGGCAATCAACCTATCGTTCAAAGACGCAGATTTAAGAGCATTGGAAAACAATTTTGTTTCCTCTTTGGTAAATAAAGTAAGAGGTGTCCCATATGCGTTAGAGACTAGCTTTGCTTGGTCAAACCTTAAACTAAGATCTGCAACCACACGATTGGGATCTTGACCAAAATCAATTGGCTTAATTTGAATTAAGTTATTATTATCATCGGTGAGTTGTCTTTTCATAGCAGCGGAAATCGGATTGTCTTCTATGTCCTTATTAAACTGATCCAACATTTTAACAGCGAAATCATACGTTTTAACTTCTACGTCTGTATCCCGACCAGGCTCACCAACGCCAGGAAGACCAGATTCTATTGAGGTAACAAAGCTGGCCAGATCAGCAGGCATCATAGCTTTGAGATTATTAGCAGTATCAATATCAAAGGTCATGCGCTCATAAGCAGCTCTTGCCCTATCGCCTTCTGGCCCAAAAGCATCGAGCTGAGATTCTATCTCTGTTAGCATTTTTTGAGAAACGACACCCCCAGCAGTAGCAATATCATCTTGATCACTAATCAGTGAAACAACATTTGAAACCTTTTGCTCTCTCATCGCTACGTTTTTGTTGTATGTTCCTTGGAGGCCTTTTCTGAAAGTTTGAGTTTCCCCTAAAGTCATTCCCGTAAAAGGAACAGTCTCCATTCGCTTTAATGTTATTTGTTGCTCTTCAACCGAAGATGAGTTGAAGTTAAAAATAGCATTTTCTTTAATAGCATCACTGTATGATTTAAGCTCAAAAGCCTTTAATTGTTTTTCTGACAACCCCATGCCAGAAAGAAGCTCAATAGATTTAGCAATCTGTTGTTTGATTGTTACAGCGTTTGAACCTGGAAGGATCGCGCCCTGTATAACATTGTTATATTGCAGATCCGCCGCATTGGCAGCTTTTACCTTTTGCTTTTGAGCTTGTAGATTTACATACCAATTTGAATATCTTTCTGTCGCCTTGGCTGTTGCGCCGTTTAGGTTTTCTCTTAAAACAGCCGCAGCGGTTGGATCAATTACCCTCAGTGATTCTGAGTAACCGAGTGTAAGATCCGACAATTGCTCTTGAACCCTAGAGAAGGGAGTTTCATTCCTTTCTGCATCGTTCAAAATCCGCATAGTTTCGATTTCAGCGGTATTTTGTATTTCGGCTACAGCAACACGACTTCCAAGTGCATATGCAGCCTGATCGGCAATACTAAACGCACCGCCCTTTTTATCAATAGCCTCAAGAGTTTCAACAGCGCCCTCTTCGCGCACACGTTCCTGACCCCTTACTTCAGCAGCCCTAGATGCTTCCTTAAAAGCAAACTGAGACATTCGATCTAGTTGCTGCGAAAGGTTCTGAGAATACCTTGCTTGCTCCCGCGTATCCGCGAAATCAATGCTACCTGGCTGACGGGTTCTTACCCCTAGTCGCTGATATCGTGGAAGTTGTGCCATTCTTTAACCTAACCTATGCTAATTTACCGGCCATGTAAGCAGCCTCGCCCAGTGTTGCGGCAGCACTTACATTCGCGCTTTTCATTGCGGTTGACCCAGCTGATCTATAAATTCCGCTTTGCGTGTAAGCTTCTCCAAGAGCAAGAGCTGCATTGTCTTTTGCAACCGCAGCCTCTCTGCTACCTTCCGACATAGCAAACATCTGCATAGTTGCAGCCGATCCAGATGTAGGATCTACACCACCAGCACCGGCACGAGCAACAATTGCCGCAAGTGTTTCATTTAAATTTCTCAAAGCATCCGCGCCCTGCTGTTTATAAGCAATCGCTTCAGACCGACCCTTTAACTCCGCAGCCTGTGCTTGCTGTTCGTAACCCGCTTGTTGAGCGCGGCCAACATCTCTTTGCGCACCAGCCGCAGCAATCTTACCGCCGACTGATACTATCGGTCCTATAACTGACATTGCTTCCATGTCTTAACTCCCTACGCTCAACCGGTACTCAAGACCGAGAACAATCATTTCCAATGGAACATTTTGGCTAATAGTAATCTGCCCTGTTCCGCTATAACCTAACAAACCGTGCATAGTTTTTATGCCAGTGAAGGCCTCAACCGGTGAGTCCAGCACATCCTCTCCAAAGTTCCTAAACGAAACCTGTTTGCCGTTGATCGTCATATCCTTCGTGCTGTTCACAATGGCATCAACCTGGATGATCCGCTTCTTAAAGCCTTGCACAGATCCAGAGGAAAGCACCGGCTCCGCAGGCATTGTCCTGGCTGTGACTGTATAGTTCAGCCCAACCTGATAGCTGGACGTAGCTGGTGAGACAAAGGTAATCGTGTATGGCGAGGCAGGGACAACCTGAGAAGGCTCTAGAACGCCATCCCTTATGATCTGGACTGTCTTCCCCTGTAACTGGTTCATCGTCACTGAGGAGGCCGCTCCACCGCTCTTAACGCTATCCAGCGTGAGATCTGGGTCAAACTTCTCCAGCATATAATTATTGGACCCGTTTATCGTGCGCTTAACAATTACATAGACATCTGCAACCTCTACGCCGACAGCGATATACTCACCATCTGTAACGAACCGGCTGGGTGCAATAACATTCTGACCAACCAGGATAGAGTAAACCGCCATAGATCCGTCAGTGCCGTTCACCACAAACAAGCGATCCGACTCATCTGTCGATGCAGCCCTGCGCGCAGCCATATCAACAGGGTTCTTGAGTAAGTGAGAGCTTAGTGCTGATATGTTCTGTACCTGGTAGGATGCAGTCGTGTCGCCAAACTGGAACACGTTAATTGATTTGCCCTGACGCTGAATAAAGATTGACGCGCCATTCAGATCCTCAATTGGAATACCAGCCTTAGACCCGAGGCGAGTCTGAGGCCGCACAAAGAATGTCGATGGAGTGATCGGCTCATTCGTTCCCTGTAAGATTACAAACTCACCGCCGGTTGTAAAAATGCGGAAGTCGTTGCCAGAGAACAGATTGACAATTGTGTTGAGCTGATTGGTATTGATCGTTGCCTCAACGCTCTCATCATCAAGTCCAGTACCGGCATTGAAGTCAAAATAGTTGATTACACCGGAACCCCAAATTGTATTGGGTCGAGACTTAGATCCACCAAAGTATAGCCGCCCCTCATGGAATGCAGCAGAGCGCGGCCAGCCACGGGCATTAGACCAAACATCTTCATACCCATGCTCACTTTCCCAGAAGCCAGTAGTAACGGCATCCGTGTCAAAGAAATCTACTTCCGTGACAGCCTTCATTACAGTCGGAGAAACATACTCAACATATCGAGCGCGGCCAAACGTGCTTGTCACCTGGGCGTATTCGCCAACGGCAGCAGGCGCAAACGCCTCGACCTTGTAACCTGTGGTATTGTCAGGCGCAGTATCCCAGGCCGGATAGACAGTCAAAACCTTTGTAGACGCAACGTAATCCTCAACATGGCGCGTCTGACCAGATCCCGTACCGGAAGTTAATGTTATGAACATACCATTTGGCTGATCGTCGCCAGTATAGCTTGATGAAGACTTTAGTGTGATTGTAGCAGAACCGCCAGCTTGAGCCGTACCGGTATCAGTGGTTGCACCAGACGCGGTAATTGTAATGTTACCTGTTGTTGCGCTGGGCGTGATTGTGAAATCAGGCATATGCGTATCGAAGGCATATGCGTACTGAGGCAAGTTAGTAATTGGCAAGTTCTCTATCGTCCAGCTCGTATCACTGTTGCGAACCAGGCGTTTAGTTTGCAGATCCTCGTGGCAGAGAATGAGAGTATCGACCGCTTGCGTATAGTTGATCTCGTCTAGCATTGCTGTGGTTATGTCTGTTGCCGTAATGTAATCGTTACCAGAGCCGTTGATATTGGCCTGCAAGACACCAGCCTTAAACACATAGATCCTTTGATTGACGAACACCAAAAGGTAACTATCATCCACGCTGAACTCAAACGGGATCACCTTGAAGTCAGTAAAGCTTGAGCCAAAGTCATAGATGAACTTCATGCCATCACGCCTCTTAAACCCGCCTTGCGGTTGAATAATGACGTTAGTGGCTTCCTCAAGCGCGTTCTTATATTGAGCCAGATCGGTTCGAGCGCGAATAAGAGGATCAAGTTCGCCAACCGAGAAGTTCGTTTGGAACTGCATAATCCGCATATTAGTATCTCACATCAATAAGAGAATAATCCTCAATGATCTGTGGTGGCTTGCCACGGCTATCTATGTTCATAGCCTCGCGCATCAGCCCACCCCGGTTTGATTCACCAGGAGATCCATATGCCAAAGACCGGAAGTAATCCGACTTGCTGATCTGATCGGTAATTGTAAACGCTAACTCAGCAGCGAGAGATGTACGAAGGAGGCGCACAAAGTAATTAGGCATCTTGCTCTCATCAATCGCACTTTGGTAGTCGATAAATATCTTCTCAAAATTTGTATAGATCTGATCGCCGTAAACTTCCCATCCATACCGGACGGGGTTTTCACCAATTCCTGCGCTAGTGAATAGGGCCAGCACGCCGGAGAGCATATCCCCTGGCATTTGGTAAGCATACTTCCACTCGTCAATGGGGGCAGTAGAAAGGCGGTTTAGCTGCACCTTCTTAACGCTCCAGCTCCATTGATAGTTTGATAGCAAAGAATCTCTGAGGTCTGGATATAGACGATCACAAGCCTGGGCCGAGTCAGATCCCTCTGTGAACGAAGATATCGGAGAAGCGCCCAGCAATATTAGTGCATCAGAGCAGATAGAAAGAGAGGTATCACCAGCAGCCATAATCGTTCTCCGTAAGGGTGGAGGGAGCCAGCCGGAACCAGCTCCCTCTTTCTTTAGATTACAGCCGTTGTGATAACGCCTGATGTGTTGGTAGCTACGAGCGTTTGACCGCCATCGCTTCCGTATGTGTAGATCCAATCACCAGTAGTGATAAGAGCTTCAACTTTGTTAAAATAGCCAGAGCCAGCGATAGCAGCTTTGTTGTCGCCGGAAGATTTGTAGCTATAGATAGCTGGTGCATTACCGCTCTTTGAAGCGGCAACGGTTGCCCAGTTTGCTGTTGCGAATGCCATGTCTTATTCTCCTTATTCAGTGCAAGAAATTTTGACAATGCCTTCGCCGTCGATTGAGACGGAACCAGCAGAGAACATGGAGCTAACCAAGAACGATGTCTTTTCTGGGACATAGTTGACTTCGGTTTTCTGAGCCATTGACTCAGCATAGCCCATGGAATCCTTGTGCCAGGCAAAGCAAGTACGAGTGGACGGCTTGGGAATGCCACCCTCATCGCGGTCGCCCATTGTCAAGATGTTGAAGCCCATGAATGTGTTGATC
>Ga0181400_1000149_pt1 | contig 27682 bp, 45 predicted proteins | sample 23SPOviralmetaG_FD_130129 | JGI IMG/M metagenome (GOLD analysis project Ga0181400, IMG submission 130129) | Marine viral communities from the oligotrophic San Pedro Time Series (SPOT) site, San Pedro Channel, CA, USA - 23 SPOT_SRF_2011-06-22 | ecosystem: Environmental > Aquatic > Marine > Strait...
GGAGGAAGATGTGCGGTCGATATACAGAAATTTACTCTAAAGGATTGAATGGGGGTTATCCCCTAAAATTTTTTTTGTTTACCCTCTAAAGATGATTTCTTATTATGACAAGATACACATAAGGATTGAAAGTTGCAAGAGTCCCATTTTTCACCACCCTGTCTAATGGGAATTATATGGTCACATATTTTTGCAGGTTCTATTAATCCTCTTTGTTCACAATGAACACATAATGGGTTTGATTTAATATATTCTCCTCTCACTCTCCGCCACCTTCTGTTGTTATAAAAAGTTGCATCAGTCCATGCACCAGTCTTTGTTTCAACAATCCACTTCTTATTTTTTTGTTTAGGAAAAGTCGGCATCTTCTTTTATTAAGTTATAATATTCATTATCTAATTCTTTTACTATTGACATATTGTTAAAATAATCTAATAGCATTGTCTTGTCTTTTGATTCCCATATTTCATGACAACCTTTCCTATTACCAAAGGTTAAACAATGATATGTTATATTCTTTTTGTTTGTTATTAAATCCCTTCTTCTGCTTCTTGGTATTAAATGTGAATGGCTTAATTGCACATCATATCTCCCACAACCTGTACACTTATGTTCTCTTTCTTCTGCTATCTCTTTATAAACTTTCTTTAGTTCTTTATGGATTCCCTTTTGTTTTTTACTTATAGCTTTCATCTGGTGCGTTTCTCATTTCTATTATTAACCATTCTAACAATTGAGAATTAGAAACCTTTGCCCCAAGTATTCTTTCAAATCTTTTCTTCTGGTTCTTCCATTCTTTTAATAATTGTTTAGGTAATTTAATTACTAATGTTTCGCTAAATTCTCTATCAATAACATTGCCACATGCAATATCTAATAATTTATCAGTATCTATTTCATATTTGTTATTTGCCATTTCTTTCATTTCTAATTATATTAGGCATTCCTTTATGTTTTGATTCATATACTTGTTCCATATAAATTCCACAATTACACAATGCTTCTTTAGTTTCTAATTTATCACCAACAAAAACAATAGTTGTTTTATTTATATATCTTTCTATATTACAATCTTTACATTTGTAAATCATCTTCCTTGTCCTTTATATATTTTCTTATATGCGTTCTGTCCTTTAGATGCGTTCTTTGAATGAACACCTTTTCTTTTCTTTCTTTTGTTTAATGAAAATTTAAATCCTTTTTGTTTCATAATGTTTCTAAAAAGGTAAGGGCATCTTTCGACACCCTCACACACAAAAACCAAAAATTATGCAGGGATTAACCCAAACATATTTTTAAATATATATATTATATTTATTACTCACAACAGACAATTCAAATTTTCTTTCTATACTTTATATATCCTGTGACTGTTTCATGTTTTTCATATCCACAAGAATTAACAAGCCAAGAATAATATTTCTTTAATTGTGCTTGGTCGTCTTTAATTCTGTTTATATAAACATTATCCAAAAAATCTGGCATGTTGCTTTTTTTAGAACCAAATGTTTCACTGTTTTTATTCCATCTAGATAATCTTTTTTTAATGTTAAATATATCACATTTTTCAAATCTCATTTGTGAATCTTCTGAATTAGATTCTGTCCAGTATTCAACAAAGTCATTAAGCATCTTTTTATTAAACTCTTTTTCAAAAACAAATACACTATCAATAAAATCTTTTTCTTTTTCTTTTTTATTTTTCTTTTTCTTTTTCTTTTTCTTGTCTATACCCTTTGGATAGTCTATCGATACTGTATCATCAAACTTTAAATGTTCTAACAATATTGGATTCTTAACCTCTATTAATTCATCTTCTATACATTTAATAACCTTTGGTGATTTACTAGAATTGTATTTTAAAAAGTTTCTTAACAAAATTTCATTTGTTTCAGCAGAATATATTATTTTTCCTGCATCTTCAAAGAAAGCTAATAATGTTAAAATAGTATCTTTGTTATATCCAGTTTGATAAACAATTTGCCTTAATGATATTTCATAAATACCGCATTGTTTAACTTTATCATTAGTTAATAAATATAAATAAAAATACTTTTGTTCAGGTGTTAAATCTAGGACCAAAGGGTCATTCCAAAAGGTTGTATGAATGTGTCTATATTTTGCCATTTTTTTTTGGTTTTTTTGTTTTTGTTTTTAAATGTTCCATTATTAACCACAATGATTGTGCATGTATAGTTAAATGTTTTTCAATTCTATTTAGAATAAATAAAATCATTATAAAGATTAATGTTATTATAATTAATATTAAGTTTTCCATAGTTAAAAAGGTAAATCATCTTTTTCATCTTTCTGAAATTCATTTTGTATTTTCATTGCCATTTCTTCAGCATCTTGTTCAATCTTTTCTGACATTTGAAAATTTTTCAATGCTTCTTCATTAGAAATTTCTGATTTAAATTTATTAGCAGTTAGGTTAACAAAATATTTATCATTCCATTTTCTTCCATTTATATAAAAATACATTTCACCTTCTGAACCTTCTTTAAAATCTAAATGTTTAAATTTATCACCTAAAAACTGAAACATTATTTCATTTGGATAATCAGGGTTATCATTTAAAATAACTTTCTGAATATATAATTTTCCACCTTTTGTTTCTTTTACTTCAGGTTCTAATATTTTTGTAATTTTTCCTTTAATTTTTAACATAACTTTTTTTTTAATTAATATACTTTTCTTTTGTGTTTTTCTAACAAAAATTGTAAATAAGAAACTTCATTTAATAATCTTTCAACCTTTGTTTCTAACTCCATGTCATATTTTGTTTTTTGAATCTTTGAATGGTGTTCATCATGTTCAGTATCAAAGTCCATTTTAAAATGTTCTAATGTGTTTTGATACAATTTTGTATAATGATTTATAATTTTATATTGTTGATGTATCTTTATATATGACTTTATACTATCCATACAACGTCCCATATGGCTTGAAACATCTTCTTTAGTGTAATTATACTCATTTAATAAAATATTGCACACAATCGCCCTTGTATCGGCTACATTTAATTTTGTTGTAGTTGAATAATATTTTCTAATGCTTAATTTGTTAAAATAACAAGCAGTTTCAACTAATCTTTTTAAATTGATTCTTTCCATAATGGACCATGTATAAAATAATAATAATCTTTTGAGTTATATTCATAATAATCAACAACATTTTCTTTTTCTAAAATCATTTCTTGAATATACTTTTTTGTTTCAGTTTTTGTTCCTTTATATAAAAGAACATATTTCTTTTTAAAAATTGCCCAAGTTGTAATTTGTTCGCCTGTTGATTTTTTTAATTGTATGTTTTTTTCAAGCATAACACCATTGCCACAATTAGCACAATATCGAACAGAACCACCAAGATATTTTGGAGTATATTTTTCATATATATCAGATTTACAACATCCACTAATCAAATTTTTAATATACTTTGTTTTCATTCAAACATTTTTTTTAAAGCCAATTCATTTAATAAATCTGAATATTTGTCAGTTAATAAATTTAATTCATCTTCATTTAATTCAGTTCCGTCAATATCTAAACCATAAGAAAAATAAGCATCACAAAATTCTGGATAATCCCATAAAAAAACACCATCAATTTTTAATGTTTCTGTATCAACAATTCTATCTCCTAATATATACAATGATTTCATCTTGAATATTCGTAAATTCTTAAAGCAACATCTAACTTGTAATAGTTAGTAAAATCTTCCCAATCATAAAAAATATCAATAACTAACATATTACAAACATCAACCATTATTAATTTTTTATTATCATCATCTTTTGCAAAAATAACTTGTGTTATTAAACCTTCTGATTTATTTTGTTTTGTTATTATCCTATATATAGGAACATTTTTTAAATGTGAATTTTCCATAATTATTTTTTTTGTATTTCGTTTACTTCATCTTCACCATAAACACCTAATTCATAAAATCCTGTTAGTTTTAGAACACACCTGCTCATGGCTCTTTTTTCCGCCATTGCAATTGGATATTGATTCCTTGTGTTTTGTGGTGATGATTCTCCATATGTTTCTATAAACTTATCTTTTGTGTGTCCTATTGCTTTTATAACTACATATTTATTATCATCAGAAACTTTTTCTAATGAATAATTTATTTCTATTTTTGCTAATGCTTGTATTTTATCAATTCCTGACCTTGTAATAATTGTAAATCCTAATGGTGATTTAAAAATATCTTCTGGAGTTAAATTATACTTTTTATATAATTCTTTTAATAATTCTTTATTTTTCATTTAAATAATATTTAGCAAGTGTAACTGTATTTCCAAATCTATTTCTTTTTATAAAAGGCAAACTTTCAATGTTAAAACCTTCTTTTCTTAAAGTATATATAATGCCACTCAATCTTGTTGCACCATATTCTGAAATAGCTTCTAAACTTGTAATTGTTTCAAATTTTTTTAGGTGATTTAAAACAGCTTCTTTTTGATTTTTAGGATTCATGGCTTAATTGGTTTTTAATGTTTAATAATTTTTGAATACTTAATTCATTTAATTCTTTTGCGTAAAAATATAAACTTCTTGCATCTAATTTTGTTTGATTAATTATTTGCAATATTAAAAAATCTTTTTGTTTCATAATTTTTAGTTTTTGTTTTTGTAAAATTCTAAATAATAATTCAATGTTCAACATTTTTGTTTTCTAACTTATTAACAAAGTTTTAAACAAAAAAGATTAATTATTTTTGTGACCATTGTTTGAAAAGTTCCTTTCTTTTTTTCTCTTGTTTTATATAATTTTTGTGCATATAATCAAGACCTAAAAAATCTGCAATATTTTTATTTTCTCTTATAATATCTTTTGTACATTTTAAAGATACATGGGTAAGATTACTGAAACTAAATCCTATTTCCCTTTTTTGGTTTTCGTCTTTTTTCCATCTATTACTACTAATTTCACTTTCAAAGAATATTGTATATCCATTATCTTTTTTTACATATGTTACAAATACATATCCTTTTTTAGTTAAAAGAGTTTGTTGTGTTTTTATTATTTTCATAATTTTTAGTTTTTATTAATAATAGACACCCATTTTATAGGGTGTTTCGGTCTTTTAGACCTCATCAGTATTATTTTTTAATATATAATTTCTATTTCTTCACCTGTGCATTCTTCTAGATAATCTACCCAATCTTCATCTTCTACAATACCCACGTCATATTTTCTTAAGCAATTTTCATGCAGTATATTTCTAACGTATTGTTTAACTTCCTGCATTGTCATTTGTGTTACTCTTATTGTTTTTGTTATTGTTTTCATAATTTTTAGTTTTTAGTTATTTCTATTAATCTTTTTATATCTTTTACATCAACAAAACTTTTATAATTTTGATGACTTGCATTGTATTGTGTATCTAAATCAATTCTTTCTATTAATGCAAATTGTTCTGACTTAACACCATATTTTTCTTGTATCATATCAAACAATTTATCCGTCAATTCTCTTTCATCCCAATTAACATTTCCTGAAATTTTTTTTACTAATTTGTTTATTTGATTTTTCATAATTTTTAGTTTTATACAATAAATATATAAAGATTTTTTCTTTTAAACTAACTCTAAAGCAAAAAATATTAGTTTTTTTTTGTGTTACCTCTGTTAAATAATTTAAAAAAAAATTTATTAATGAACGATTTTATCCCACATTCCCCCTTTTTTAAGTATCATTGGAATTAATTTTGGTTGACCATTTATAATAATTCCACAACCTAGAATTACCCTTTGGCTATTTACCTTGTTATATGCAAAAGCCATTGATTTATCATCTATTAAACAACCTACCATCATTGACCAATTTAAACTTAAAGGCGAACTTGTATAATTAATTTCATAATTTGTGTGATAATGACCCTGAATAACGCACATTCCCATTTCTTTTGCTAAAGCCAAACCATTCTTTTTTAATCCATGTGTCATAAATAACCATTGACCATTTGACATTTGATGTTTATAATCAATGTGCCATTTCCAACCTTTTCCAACTTCTAAAACTTTATTGTAACTTTTAAGCATGTGTCTTGGAATGCCATGTGCTTTCCCTCTACGATATAACATAGAACCATGATTTGAATGAACTAAATCCATTTTAGGAAATAGTTTATATATTTTTTTGATAATTTTTTTTGCTTTAACTAATTCTGCATAAGCATTATCTAATTCTGGGTCTGTGTCATGGAAAGACAAAGCATGAAAATCAACCTCATCACCAATTCCAAGAATTTTTGTAGGTTGATATTTATATTTAATAGCTTCTAAAAACTCAACCGCTTCAGGGTGGTTGTATGGTGCATGAAGGTCTGAAAGAACTAATATTACTTCATCACCTTTATTTCTTCTATATTGTTTTAAATATTCATACTCAATTTCATTAAGTCTAGGTCTAAATCTTTTTTTTCTCATTTTTAGGTTTTTTTAATTTTTCAATTGACCTTCCTGCAAAATATGCAGAATACACGCAAAGCAACAATGTTTGATAAATTGGTATATATGCAGATGAAATTTTAAAATCACCAACATTTCCATCAAACACCGAGATTATAACAAACACACTTGTTAAAAAAATTAATGTTATAGGTCTGATATTTTTAGACAAATTGTTATCACTTGCCATGTCACTAGACCATCTTTTTGTAACTTCGGTTTGTGCCTTTGATTCTGCATCTAACAAAACTTGTTTTAATTTAATTTTTAATTCTTTCCGTTCTTCAACTGTTGTTGTTAAATTATCAACTAAATTATTAACAGAATCTAAATTGACTTTATTAAATATTTTTCCTAACATATTATTTTATTTTTTTATTTATCCAATTAGATATTTGTGTTGCAACATACATTCCAAATGCAAAACAACTTAACATTGCTATAATAAATGCTATTGTGTAAATTCCTGTTTCCATTATATTATATTTTTACTTTCAATTAATGTATATGTAAAATTGTTTCCCCAAACTTCTTTGGCTTTATAACATACTTTTATAAACTCATGCCAATCATCATTGTTTGCTATTACTTGACAACCTGCGGACCATTTATCAACTTGTGTTGATGTTTTCCCTGCTCTTGCGGTTGCTCTGTGTATGTTTATACCAAAATGACCTGTTTGTGTATTATCATTGTTAAAATCATAACAATCATCTTTGTTTGCATCACGATATACTGTTACAGGGTTTTCCCCCCTTTGAGATAAACAATCATAAATTCCTCTGTGTTTAGCTATTTTATATGCACTTCTATATTGACCTTCTTTTAAAATAGCACATCCAGATTTCATCATATTGTTATCCATCCAATATCTTCCAGAATCTGTTGTGCAATTAAAACAATGAAATTTCCATTCACCATCTACTTTGTACGATAATGTTATTTTGTCATCAAACTTGTTTGTAATTTCATCACCTGTATCAGAGTTTCGCACACCAACAATGTTTAAATTCCAATCACCATTTTCAAACCATTTATATCCTTTGTCTTTTACCGCATTTTCTATTTGTTCTTTTGTTAATTTCATTAATTAAATTTGCTAATTATTATACTATCTATTTTTGATTGAACTTCATTTTTTTTAGTTGTTAATTGAAATAAAAGATTGCCATTAAACCTGCAAACTTCTTGCCCTTTATGAATCAATATTAGAGTTGGCAACACATCAACTTGAAATCTATCTTTTAATTTTTTGTTTGCTACAATACAAATTCTGTTTGCATTGCATTGATTCAAATCCTTTAAAAAATTACATTGATTTTTTTTGTTCCACTCCGCCCAAAATTCAAAAACAAATACATCATTTTTTTTGATATAATTATCAAACTCATTTTCATTAATAAAATTTTGTGCTTGTAGTTGTATTGCCAACAATACTAATATATATTTCAGAAATTTCATTTTAATTCGTAAACTCTCTCTTCTATCTTATCAACTGTGCTTTCCATTTTGCCTAGTTTTTCAGCATTTGCAATGACAGTTTTTGTAATTAATTGCAATTTTAAATCTAGTTCTGACCTGCTAATTTCAGATTCAGGTAATCTTTTTGCAACTTCTATTTCATTACTTAAAACATAATACTGACCTACAAAACTACTTGTTAAAACAACAATTGTTATTATTGATTTAAGTGATAGTGTAAATTTTGATGCTTCTGAAACTTCCATGACTTTATTTTTTACAAGATTTATCTGCTAATCCTTGACCGATTATAAGAGCCACACAAACAATTACAAGTGTATTCATTTTTGTTTCACTTATTCCCATATCTTCAGAGAACATTATTAAAAGCATAGTTAAAAAACCATACCAAAATTTTCTAGAATTAATTATTCTTTTTATTACTTCTTTCATATTTATTTAATTTTAAAGTTAATTTTTCCTTTTTCTATATATAGACCTTTACGTCTATAAATTTCTTTACCTTCTATATTATATATTTTATTTTTGTTTTTAGATTTGTTTAATATTTCTATAATACCAATATTTCCACATGGCAATCCTGTTTCACAATCAATATATTCTATATTAACAATTGAATCAATAGTATTTATATAAATTGTATCTGTAATAAAAACGTCAACATAAACAGTATCACAATCAACATTATATAAATTACAATCTTCAATTGTTGTTGGTGTTGTTTCGTTTTCATCTGAATTATCAATGCAGTCACTCCAACCATCATTAAGATAATATAAATCGTTAAGACCATTAGGAACACAACCAAGAGGGCTATATTGTGTCCAATTGCTTTCATCATCTCCACAATAAAAACCATTCTGTTCCACGCATAGTTCACAATTTGTTTGACTAATTCCATAACAAAATATTAATAATAATAATATAAATTTTTTCATATTTTAAAATATTAAATAATTAAATCCAAATTGAAGATTGAATATATCTTTTTCCCAAATCTTTTGAACATTATTTTCTATAAAAACACCAAAGTTTTTTTTGTTTCCTATTCTGTAACCTAAAACAAAACCACCATCAAATTCAAATGATGAATTATTGTATTCAAAAGAATATTTATTTAACCCATAATGATATGGTAACGCATTAAACCAAGCATGAATCCAAAAATCAGATTTATATTTATAATAAGATATTCCCATAACTAATGACAATTCTTTTACTTCATTCAGTTTTGATAATTCTTGTTCATTAAATTCAGTTATTGCATCACCAAAATAATGTTTAAAAAATTCATCATTGCTAGTTGCAAGTAATTCACCATCTTTAAACCAATGCCATCTCCCATTAACAAATTGATTACTATATCCAAAATCTGATGCTAAATTTAAAAATGATGTTTCACCACTAACCCAAAAATCTTCAATAGGGTTTATATGGTAAACAGGGTGCAACCTAGAACACAAACCAAAACTAAAATCAAAAAAATTTTTATTTATTCTATATCTTAAATCAATTGAACTATATTTTAAATCTACTCTTTCATTATCTCTATATTCAATTTTTGAAACAAAATTATTTGTTAAATATCTAACCCAGTATTTTTGAGAATTAAATTTTTCACCTTGATTTCGTATAAAAGAATAATTGAACAAATATTCCCATCCATTGCTGTTATTCCCTATTGTTGTAAAATCTGAAACTGATTCTTCATTTCCATAATACCATGTTTTTAATTTTTGTTCATAATCCATTCTGGCTACTTTTCGCCAACCAAAATTTATTTGAAAATCATATGGATTTATTTGCGTTGTTTCTTCGTAACCTTTTGAAATTGCAATAAAATTTTGTTGTTCAATCATTGAACTTTGCATGTTCATAGTGGCATAAAAAGTTGAATATTTAAAGAAATTATTTTGTGAACTACAAATTAAACAACCCAAAAAAAACACTATTGCTAACAGAGGTAATTTTACTAACTTTAATTTTGAATAGTAACACACTCTAGAAACAATAAAATCGCTTAAACGCAAGATTTTGACCTTTAAATAAGTTTTTGAATTTTCCAAATATTTTTTATTTTTTTTCATTTTACGCACTGTCAATTCTATATGTTAAATAAACATTTAAACTATAATCATTATTAGCAAAATCACCACTTGCAAATAAATTTATCCCTAAATCTTTAACACTAGCAGTTTCAAAAATACATCCGCTTATTCCTCTCATATTCCATGTGGAGTTACTTCTCATTCCAAAATTAAAACCCCTTATAGAATCCCAATAATTCCTTGGCGCACCGCTTGTTCCATGAGCGCAATATAAAGTTCTATTGTTAGTTTCTCTAATAGCAACGTGACCACCAACAATAATTAATAAATTTATTGGTATCATTACCATCCCTGCCACACCTGCAACTAATTGAACTGGTGTTGTTCCTAGTGTTTTATAAGCTGCATTTAAAATTGTTGTTTTATAAGTTATTGTTCCACCTCTTATAAAATAATTTAAAAAAGATTGCTTAAACAAAATAAAAGAACCTGAAGGTGCATATAAAGTAACAGATAAAACAGATATATAATTGTCTGTTATTTTTACATCATTATCGGTTTTTACTTCAGATGATGCACCTGTTACTGGATTTACAATTAATAATTCATCATTCCTTTTAATAGTAGCAAAACCAGTTGCAACAATTCCAATTGATGTAACTGTTCCTGTTATATCTGCTGAAGTTGTTGTTATTGCTAATCGTTGTTGTAATTGTTTTAAACCAAGTCTTGTTGCATTTACATTGTGTTGATTAAAAGTGTTTGATGTACTTTTATTTAATTCTTTTTGACTTTGATTATAACTCCTTCCCTTTTGTAAATTTAATTTTCCCCCTTTCATTTTAATAAGTTGCTGAATTTATAATATTTGGATTTTCAAAAAATAAATCTCTATCTACATTTATATAACTATCATTTGATATATTAGATGTAGTATTAATTGAAATTTGTTCAACTATCATTTTCCATGAATCAGTGACCGCAGTATATGTTCCACCAACAGGAAAAAATGCTTGTAAATCTACACTTTCTCCACTATTTAATTTCATGTCAATTTTTAAAGTATTAATAAAAGTTATAGTTTCGTTTTTTTCTTTGTTTTCAAATGAAATATTATATTTATAAGATGGAATTGCTCTTTTTTTCATTATTTCCCTACACAACAATTCATTTAAGGTTAACATAGTTCCATCTTGTTGTGTTCGCCATCTTCTGTTATTTTCTACTGGTTGATTTGGTGGAACTAATGTTGGATTTGATGCAGAAGGTGCAACAATTTTTAAACCACCAAGATAAAAAGCAGGTGAACCATTTGGAACATTGAAATCAACAGTATTAGAAACATATGGTGGTGGGTCGCCAACAAATAATTCAGGTGTTATGTTCATTTGTGCTGATGCTTCACCATTAGAATTTTGAAATAAACCAACACTTGTTGTAAAATAACTCCCCATTTCTGAACCATCTAAAACAGATGAAATATTAAAGTTTTTTATTGAATAATTAAAACTGTTTACTGTTATGCCTGATGATAAATTACTCAAAGCACTACTTGTTCTGGTAGCATCTGAATATTGTTCTAAAGTAAATCTACATCTTTTTAAACTTTTAATAGTTGTTCCACCAAAAGTTGAAGGGATTGTTTCACTCATAAAACAAAAAGGAATGGTCATTGTTTGTGGTGTATCGGTAACAGGTAAATCAGTAATAAAAACTTTTGCAAACGCATTTGAATCTGTTGAATCTACCCATTCACAAACACCATCACCATTGAATGAACCAAAATCACCTTTCATATACATAAATATTTCTGTATCACTTAAAGTAGATGGTTGATTAGATACTGTTTCCATCCAATCTTCTGCATTTTTATCAGATGCAATTAAATTTATTATTAAAGCTGAATTAAAATCAAATGTATATGGTGTGCCATTATTTGATGAAGATTCTAACATATTACCAAGAGCAGTGTTTTGAAAAGAAAAATTATAATTTATAGTTAATTCACCTCTAACAACAATTGCATCTTGACCAGTTGAAATAGGAAGGAACAACCCTTGATTATTATTGCCCCCCAAAGAGTATGGCATTCCATCAGGAAAAAAAGGTGATGATAAATTTGCGTTTGTTACAGCATAATTGCCACCAAAATATGAAATCCCTGTTGTTGACCCTGTTCTAGTTTGGCTAAATTCTTTATATTGAACAGTTGTTCCATTAACGGGTTGATTTCCTGTGTTCCAAACATAACTAAATAAGTCATGATTATAAATATTTTTAACTTTTCCTAAAGGTGCTGAATAACTTATTTTATTTCCTGAAAATTTAGGATGGTCTGCATCACCAATAGTTTTTGTTAATGTAGGTGTATAATTTATAGATGTATTTGGAATACTGTATTCCGCAAAATTTAAAGCATTGTTAGATGAATTATATGCTTTATTTTTAAAAACCCTGCATGTATCTAAAATTGCAGAACCACTTTCAAAATACATTATATTTCTAGAAAACAACCACCAAGTACATCCCAAATCTTCATCCCAAATTGAACTTAAAAAAAATTGACAACCCCATAATGTGCAAATCTGTTCTATTATTTCATAATAAGTCATGAAAATACCATTTTTTCCAACAAATGCAGATTCATTAAGAAATGTCAATTTCATTGGATTATATGTGTTTTGCCATGTAGAATCAGTAATTGTACCCATGTTTTCTGCATATCTATCTGGGTTATTTCTTATTGTTACAACATTTGTTCCCCCTGAACTTGGAAACAATGTTGAATAATAAAGTGTTTTTGAAATAGCTTCTTGAAAATAAAATAAAATTGGTAAAAAAGTCCCACCTGTTCCACCTGTAACTGGTTCATAAATTTTTTCTTTTAATTTTGCAATTCCATCAGTTGCTTTTATTCTTATTTGAACAGGATATGGTGCATCTTCTATTTCTACTGTGTCATCTATAATGTCACCACCCCAAAAATTCCTCCAAACTGAACCTGTATATTGTTCAACAATAACAAACATTTTATTTTCATTATTAGAAAGTAAATCTGCATATATGTTTCCTGTTGTGGGGTCGCCTGATGATGTTGGTGCTTCAGTTATTACAAAATCAAATTGCAATGATGATGCTTTTACACATTGATAAACAGAATCCGTTTCTCCTTCATATTTTAATTGAAAGCCATCTGGTCCTGCAACAAATGGAATAGTTGTTCCAGAATAATCTACATGATATAAATTCATTCTATATCTAGAACCATTATTACTATAAAACTCACATTGATATTTAATACCTGCCATTTATGATAATCTATTAACTGTGTTTGTTTGTCTTGTATTAGATAGAAATATTGAACTTCCATCTATATATCCATTTACTGTCATATTGTTATTTCCTTGACCACTACCAAATAAATTTGTTCCTGCAACAATGCTATCACTTGGATTTAATGAAAATGTGCCTTCTGGTCCTGTAATAAATCTTCCTGCACTTGGTCCAAAAGCTATATCATTTGCGGATGTTATTCCTGTTACTTTTCCTGCTATTGACATTGCAGCTTCAACACCTGGAAATGCTTGAAAAATTGCTTTTAAAATCGCTGCTTGAACAATTGCAGCAATTATTTGCTTTAACATTTGTTTAAACAAACTTATCATAGCTTCTCCAAAATTTTCTCCTTCTACAATTGCATTTGCAAAAGCATTTCCAATTCCACTTGAAATATTTTCAGCTACACTAACCGCTAATTCTGATGCTTTTTCAAAAACACTTTCAAAAGTTGTGTCAACTTCCATTAAACTTTCTTGCACTTGACCAAATGCTAAATCATAAACATCAACAAAATTTGAATCTAAATACGCACCTAAAGCACCCAAATCAGGTTCTGATAAATCTACTTGTGGCACTCCATTAGGTGTTGGGGATGTTGGTGTTGTTGGGGATGTTGGGGATGTTGGTGTTGTTGGTGAAAAAACTGTTGGACTTAATAATTGTGATTGAGCATTTGAATATTGTGTAATTAATTCTGTTAGTTTTCTTAATTCTTTTTCTAATTTTTCTTTTTTTAATTTTCTTGCTGCTTTTTGTATTCCTGTCCCCCATTCATCCGCACCTGCACCCCCTTTATCTAATAATTGATTTATTCTAAATAGTTCTGATGCAACCTTTTCAACTTCTGCGTGTGCAGCTTTTTGCATTGCAACTTTCATTAATTCCTCTCTTTCTAAACCTAATAATCTTGTGTGGTCTAAAAGATGAACATTAGATAAATCTAATTCACCATTGTATGATTTTACACTTTTATTTAAATCATCAATTGCTTTTATTCTTTGGTTTAATTGGTATCTTTCATCTTTTGCAATCTTAACCAATGATTCATATTTAAGCAGTTGCACTTCAACTTCTCCATTTGCTTTTTTAGTAGCATCTTTAACACCAATAGTAGCAAATTTTAATTCATTCATAATTGCAACCACACCTGCTATCGCACCACCAAATGCAATTATATATGGATTAATAGACAAAAATTTTAATGCTTTTCCTATTTTACCAATTCCACCTGCAACCATTCCAATCCCAATCATTAATGGTCCTGTGGCTGCAAAACCTGCTGCTAGTGTTGCAATAGTTTTTTGTGTGTTAGGTCCTAAATCTTTAAATTTTTGTGCTAGAGTAGTTACAAATTGAATAACTTTATTTGCAACAGGAAGAAGGGCAACCCCTAAATCCATCATTGCTAACTTAAATTCATTAAATGCTTTTTGTAATTTAAAACCAACTGTTTCTTCAACAATTTTAAATCCATCATTTACAAAACCTGTTGATTTTTTTAAGTCATCTAAAATATCTATATATTCCCCTGTTTGATTCCCCAGAACATTTAAAACACCTTTTAAAGATTGTGATTTACTAAAAAATTCTGATAATTCAATATTTTCTTCTGCAAATCTATCTTTTAAATGAATCAAAGTTTTTTGCAAACCCTGTTCACCTAACATTTCTTTTAATGACTTATAAGTCATGTTAATTCCTGCTAATGCTTTTTCCCCTTTATCTGTTTGTTTTGTAAAAGCAATCATCACACCAGAAATCCCAACTGTTGCAGATGTGGCATCTCCTGTGGTTCTTGTGTAAGTAGAAATAAACGCACCTAGTTCTTCAAATGATATTCCTAAAGTGGCTGCAAATCCTGCTTCTTTTCCAAGTACTTTTGCTAGTTCAGATGATTCAAACATACCTGTTTTCACCATTTTTCCAAATACATCTAAAGCATCAGATGATGACAATACATCTTGACCATAAGCATTTTGTGCTGCACCTGCAACTTTTGCTAAATCTGTTTGTTCACCCAATCCAATTGCAACACCCTTTGAAACTGATTCTAAAGTTTCCATTGCGTTTGCACCCTTTAAACCTGCTGATGTTAAAAAAAATAAACCATCTGCTAAATCTTTTGGTGCTTGTGCAGTTGTTCCTGATAATTCTAAAACAGATTCTTTAAATTCATTTACTTCAGATTCACTAGCACCAACAAGAGTTCTAATTTTTGTTAATGAGGTGTCAAAATCAGCAGCCATTTTTACCGCTGCACCACCTGCTAAAGCAAAAGGAACACTAAAATTTCTGGTAATTGAACGTCCTAGTTTTTGAGTTTGCCGACCAAATTTGGTCATGCTTTTTGACATTTTGTCTAGACCACTTTGAAATCCTTTAGTGTCTGCTTTGAAAAATATAGATACATGTTTGGCTAAACTCATTTTTTATTTTTTGACTTGTGAATTATATAATCAATTTTATCTCTTTCGTTTTTTTGAGATTCTTTTTTTTCCCAATCAAACTTTATTAGTTTTTGTAAACTAATTTGTTCACTTCGTTTTCTTTGACTATTAATTAAACAAACTGTTTGGAATCTCATTCGTTCCCATTCTTGACGTTCTTGTTGGTCTATTAATGTAAAAAATCCATCACACTTTAACTGAAAAGATTTTGGTGTCATATCCCAAAAATCATTTTCTTTCATATTAAGTTTCCCCAATGCTATTTCAAGTAAGGATTCGAAGGTTTGGGGGGCATTTATTTTACCCCCTTCGCCTTTTTTTCCTCTTTCCCTTTGCTCATTGATTTAGTAAATAAATCCATTGTTTCTACCAAAGCATTTTGGTCATCATCTAACCAATCTGCAACATCATCTGTTGTATAATTAAATGCAACTTTTGATTTTCTTGCACCATGTTTTAAAGCACAATAAACCATTGATATTGCAGTTGATATTGGCATATCATTCCCCATTTTACTAATATCATTTAATGTCATGTTACATAAATCACACCATTCAGACAATGTAGCAAAGCCAAAGTGAACAGGTCGCATTTGACCACCAATAGCAAGTTTGTTTAATTCTTTTGTCATACTATATAATTTTTGTTCAATATAGTATTAAAAACAAAGCTAAACAATAGTATTAGTTTGCAGCAATAGTTAATGCCCCTGAACCCTGTAAACTTATAGAATAAGTAGCAGCATCTTCATTTGGTGCATTTAAAGAACAACTTGTGATATATGCTTTTCCTGTATATTTAAAATCACCTGTTGTGTCTGATGCTTCATTAAATTCAACATCAACTAATGTTCTTGCATTTAAAGCACTCATTATATCATCTGGAGCATTTGCTTCATCTGTTGTGTAAAATGCTTCACAATCCATTGTAAATCCTGTTGCAGCTGGTAAATAAGATTTTCTGTGAGCCGAATCCTTGTTAGTTGTTTCAAAAGTGTCTAGTGTAAAATTTACTGAACAACTTGTTGAAGCCCCTAATAAAGTTGCTCCGCCACCGCCTGATGGGTCTATTGATAGAACTAAGCTAGTTCCGTTAAAAATTCCTGTTGTCGCCATTTTTTTTTGTTTTTATTAATTAATCTTCAAAATTTGTTTTTTCAACCTTTGGTTTTTGTTTCTTTTTTGTTTTTGCTAATCCATGTTCATCTTCAATCCAACCTTGATTTAAATAATTTATATATCCTTCTTTATTTATAGGACCATATTTATCACCTTTTTTTCGATTGGTGTTAGGTATATCTTTGATAAATGTTACTGTGTATTTTTTCATAAGTTATGTTTATTTAGTAAATAATCTTTTATTCTGTTATATTGACCACCGCCAAAAGTTAATTTTTTATCAAACATTACACAATCAAATAAATCAAATGTTCCTAAACCACCAGAGGTTATTCCAAACATTTTAAATCTGTAAGTTCCTGCACCTGATGCAGAATAAGGGTTGTAAGTTGTTTTTGATTGATATAAAACATCACCTAAAGGGTCAATAATTTGGTACTCTCCAGATTCATCACCAGTTTTGCCCCAAGAATAAGCAATGTAAGTTTTGTTTTCAAAAGAAGGAACACTTGTTCCCCCTAAATTTAATGCTAATTGACCACCTATTTGAATAAAAACGTAATTAGTTGCTTCAATATCTACCATTCTTATTGAAGATGAACTAACACCTCCACTAATTGCAGGTGCAAAAATTGGAAAAATTGTTGTATTATTAACCGCATTTTTTTTCAATACCATAAAAATAGTACAACCATTTGTAAAATTAATTCCATCTGTTGCTGCAACTTCTAGTCTTGCTTGAGGGTCTGTGCCTGATTCTTGGTCAAATCTTAAAGCACCATCTGTTCTATATGTTGGTTTTGCGGATGCACCTGATTCTGAACCCTGTGTTAAATTTAAACTTGAATCTCCTGCACCACTATAAGCTAAAGCAATTGCATTTCCATCGCTAGTTGGTAATGTTCTAACTGTTGAATTTGTGCTTAATAAACCCTGTATTGTGCCACCATACCAAGCATAAGCACCCATAGATGAAGGATTGTTTAAAAATCTAACATCAAATTCAATATACTTTTCAAACACTCTTAATTTTTCATCAAACAAATCAAAACTATTATCAAAAAACACTTCTTGAATCCAATAACCTTCAACAATTGAACATCCCCCAGTTTGTGGAACTCCTGAAATTCCAGTTTCAGGAATTGCAAAATCAGTAACATCTTTATATTTTTCTAAAGTAGAAATCACAATATCAGCTATATTTTGAACTGATGAATAAGTTTTTCCATGCACACCAATAACAATGTGTGCTTCAGTTTTTTTATGCCTTCTGTCTTTTACATAAATAGGGTCTTGTGAATTTATTTCGTACATCAATGCAGGATAATCAACATTCTGCGGAATGACCGAGGGAAATATTCTAGTTGATGTTTCTGCAATCAAATCAGTTTCACTAGATAATATTTTATATATAGCTTTTGATAAACTCATTTCCAATTTTTTTCTAATACATCTCTAACTAATTTGTCAACAATTCTTTTTGTTGCAATATCTTTGGTTGAATTAAATGCAGGTGTTATAAAATCATTTGCTTTTGTTTCTCCACCACCTCTTTTTTTATGTCCTTTTACAACCCAACCAATATAGTAACCATCATTTTTTATTTTTTTTGCAAAACCATATCTAGTTTTTTTTTGAACTTTTGCACCAACTGTGACTGATGTTGCACTAATTCCGTCCATTCCTGATTTTCCAGTTATTGTAGCAATAGATGATTTTAAATTTCCTGTTTTAATTGGTGTTCCTATTTTCATTGCTTTTCTTGTTGGAATAGCCCCATGCCTTAATGCCTTCAATAATGTTCTTCTTTTTTTAGCATCTTGCATACTGTCTTTCATTATTCTTTTTACTTTCTCTAAACCTTCAACGTCAATTGAACCCCCAATTCCTGCACCGCCATATTTATTTGATGTGTACTTTGCCATATTAATCTAATCTTCCGTCATCTTTAAATGAACAATTAAACACTATTCCTTTTCCCCTTCCATTGTATTCTGTGCTTTCTAATTCCCAATATTTACTTAAATAGTAAATTTGAAATTTTCTTTGCGGTGAAATACTTGCAGAATCTAATTGCAAATCAGAATCCCAACGAACTAAAAAAGCAACTTTTAAAGTTCCTGTCACAGTATCATCTTCAACTTTTTCTGTTCCTTTATGTGGAACAATTTTAGACCAAACACTTTTTAATGTTGACCTACTATTTGAATAACCACCATAAGAATCTTGCGTTCTTGTTAATTGATAGATAGTTATATAAGTATCTAATTCACCTGCTTTTAATAAACCTTCTTTCATTAGTATTCAAAAATTCTATAAGGTTCTAATAAAAATTCAGATGTTGTAGGCATTCGTTTTACTGTATCTTCTCTCTTTTCATATAAACTTCCAATTATTAACAACACCGCTTGTTTAATTGTTTCTGGAACGTCTGATGCACTTGAACCATAACCATTCACAAAAGTTATTTTAATTGCATCTGCTCTAGCATATAAACTAGGAAAATTTTTTCCATCCGCAACTTCTATAAAACCTTTTTGATTTTCAGGATTTATAACATTATAATTTGAAGATGCCCAAGTTTGTAAAGAATTATCAGAATCATAATATTTTATGTGACTAACTGAACTTATTGGTGCTTTAGGTAAAAGAATTTGTGCCAAACCTGTATATGGCGAATAATAACCACCAACAGGATAAGTGTAAGATTTTAACAAATTAGATGTTGTTCCTAAAGTTGCATTTGAAACAAACACATCATTCCATGCTTCCATTGTCATTTCATAAGTTGATTCAGTAAATGAACCACCACAATACTTTTCCGCATAATATTGTGCAACTTTTATTAACGTTGCTATGTAAGTATCTTCCGCAGAATGTGTAACTCTTAAATGTGTTTTAGCTTCAGCAGTTGTTAAAATTTCTGTTCCTGTTGTTGTTTTGGTTAGTCTAGCCATTATCTTTTTTTGTATTAAAAAATAAAAAGGAAGGGCAAAAACCCTTCCCCCTTATTCAAATAAAATAATATTAATTATGCTTCAGATAACTGAACAAATGCAGTATCATTTTGAACCGCATTTCCATCAACAAGTGATGTCACAACCATTCTTGCTTCTCCTGTTCCTGCGTTTGTGTATGGGTCAAATAAAATATCTAAACCTCCAAACTGTGCAATGTGACATTTTGAGAAATCTCCAAATAAAACGTGTGCTTTATCCGCAGTTCCATCAGATGCAACATTTCCTGAAACAAATGAAAAATATGAATTTACAGACTTGTCTATATTGTCATATAAAGCAGATACACCAGTAACTTGAACCGCAGTTTTTGCAGCAGCATAAGCATCAGCATCCATTAAATATGCCATTCTTGCACCCTGTAAATTAATACCATTTGCAATTAATGTTTGTTCCATACTAACCGCACTAGCAGCAGAAAAAGCAGTTGTAGGACCAGTTGCAGCATCTCTAAAGATTGATTCAGGACCATTTGAAACATCACCATCAGATTGTAATAATGCACTCTCTAAAGTAGATGCAATATTAGCTGCCATGTTTCTTCTTAAAGCAGCTTCAAGACCAGTGTTTTGTGCCATTGCTTCAGCAGATACATTAACAATAGAAATCATTTTCTTTGGTGATAATGTAATTGAACTTGCAGTTCCATTTGCAGCAGGTGCAGAACCACCAGTTTCAGCAACGAACCCTGAATTTATACTTGAAAAAACTGGAAATTTCATGTTGTTTAGACCACCATAAAAATTTGCCCCTGCACTAGCAAGAACCAAATTGTTTTCTAACTGGTCTGTCCATGACATAACTTCAGTTGCATTTCCTGCTGATGTTGCAACCGCAGCTCTAGTTGTTAAAACTGATGATGGTATTCCAATCCCTTTAAATGATTGACCTGTGTATCTAGCTTCATTTCTAGCTTCTTGGTCCATCTCTTTAACAAGTCCCTCCATTCGTCCTGAATATGCTTGTTTCATAGCATCTTGAAAGGAATAATCTCTTATTTCTTTAGATTCTTTTGTTGAAACTGTACTTGTAGATTTAGATGCAATACTTGCATTTAATTTCTCCATTCTTTCTGACCTTTCAATTTTTTTGTCTAGGTCTTTAATTGTAGAATCAAACGCATCAAATTCGTTTGTTTCTTCTTCTGTTAAGTCGCGCTTTTCTTCTTTTGCCTGACTTACAAGAGTTTCCATATTTTCAATAATGGTTGCTCTTTCTTGTTTAAAATTTAAACTATCCATTTTTTTTGTTGTTTTTAATTATTTTTAATTTTAATTCCATCAGGTTTCGTTTGTGCAAATCCTGTTTTATTTTTTGATTTTCGTGTTTTTCTTTTTGTAAATTCAAATTTCTTTGTGCTACACTTGAAACTTGTGCGGTTGCTTGAGGGTAAGCAGGGATTGTTACAGGAGATACGTCTATCAAACGAGCAACTTTTTCAATTGTTCTAATGTGTTCACCATCTTTTCTTTCCCATGAATCTTCTTCAACTATAAATCCAAATGATGATTGTGAGATGTTTCCTGCCCTTAAATTAATCAATAAATCATTTCCGTATGATAAACCTTCAGGAACATCAAAAGAGTATCTTAGACCTTTCGAATCAACACTTAAAGTCAATGAATTATTGTCTGTTCTGGCTAAAGGATAATTCATATCGTGATTTATTAAAGCTACAACAGAATCTTCCATAACACCATCAAATGCCCTTTCTGAAATTAATTCTCTAAAGCCACCTAGATTTTCTGATAATGAATTAAAAACAGAAGCATAACCAACAACCCTTCTTTCATTGTCTTGGTCTAATCTCATTTCAGTTGTAATAAAAGTTCTTCTTTCAAATCCTTCTTCTTTAGTTAAACTTCTATACATATCTTCATCATGGTCGCCTTTTGCAACTTCTTCTTCTTCAATTACTTCTTCAACCATTTCTTCATCTTCTTCATATTCTTCATCTTTTAAATAATGAATAACATAATGTGTTTCCGTTTCTTCAATTTTATCAATGTGCCTTTTATCTATTTTTTTCATATCAATATTTTTTTCTTCTTTTTCTATTTTTTCTAATTTTCTTTTTGACCATGTCCTCATGCTTTCACCACCCCACAATAAATAACTTATTGTTCCACATGCTTCATCATCAGAAGGATTGTAATATTCTTTTGCTCTAGACAAATAAGAATAAACTCTTTTTAAAACTGACAATGAAAATCCTCTTTTTGCAACTATATCTTTTGCACGATTTTTTCCAACCAAAGTTGCACATTTATTTCCTTGTTCTTTATTAAGTTTTATTCCACGTTTTGCGTTATTAACCGCAGATTGTGGATAGTCACTATAAGTTTTCGCCATCTTCTGTATTTCTTTTTTGTCCTGCTTCACCTAAATTTAAAGGAACATAATGTTCATCTAAACCTTTTACTCTATTTAAATCTTCAAATTCTCTAATTTCGTTAGCAGATAAAACCCCTATTTCAAACAATCGTCTATAATAATCACCTCTCGAATCAACATCTGCTCTTAATAATTCTGAAACTCTAAACTTGACATAAGAGTTTTTTTGTTCATTTACAGAAAATATTTTTCTGTTAAATTCCTGTTCAATATTAACTAAATATGGCATCAACGTATAAGTAACAAATTCAATTGATTGTTGTTCAATGTTGTTGTTTGTACTTCGTTCCAAATCCATTATCATATGTGGTTGAACTCTAAATATTCTGGCTATTTCTGAAATTGTGAATGACCTATTTTTAACAAATTCTGCATCTACTAATGGAACAGAAATTGGTTTGTAATTTACACCACCTTCCAGAACCGCAGTTTGGTGTGATTTATAAACACCACCAAAACGATTGTTCCATGATGTTCTTAATCTTTGTGCAGATTCTTCTGTTAGTTTTCCATCAGTTTGCAAAACTCCTGAAAGTATTGCACCATTTTCAAAAAACTTTGCACCAAATTTTTGTGTTGCTAATCCTAAACCCAATGCTTCTCTACATGCAGTAATTGGTGATTTTCCCTTTACTCCATCAAAAGATAATCCAACAAAATGCAAAACTTCTTTGCTTTGATAAACCTTATCTTCATCTTGAATTGTATAATAAGATTTACCATCCGCACCAACTGAAACTTCAACTCTATCTGGTTCAATAATTTTAAAGCTAATAGGTCTACCGCCACCATTTCTTTCAATTAAGGCATAAGCATTTCCATACAATAATAAATGACATACCATAGTGTTCCTGAATTGAAAACTTGTGTAATTCTCTGAAGGGGCATTGTGTAACAAATTCTGTAAGGGTGAATCGTAAGAAATTTGTTTTGCGCCCTGCTTATCTCTATTGTACACATTTAAGGGCAAAGATGCAATCGTAGAAGATATTAAATTAACCGCACTCCATACCGCAGTTAATTGCATTGCTCCTTTTTCAGAAACAGGAACACCAGATGATGCAATTCCAAATGAATCTAAAAAGTTTGTTGTACTTCTTTGTTCTTTTTTTGGAAATAAAAAATCAAATACACCCATAGTTATTCTAGAATAATTATACTATATAGTAAATATTATTTAATTCTACAATAAACTTTTAAAAATTTAATGCTTTTATAATTCCTTTTGATGTTATTGGAATGTCCATTTGGATTCTGGTTGTTTTAATTCCTATTGTTGGAACATTTGCAATACCTCTTTTAACATGACTTTGAAATTTTATGGCATCTTTTTTATTTGCAAATGCTTTATGGGATTCATGTTCAACTGAATCATCATGTTCATAAGTGTTGTATTTTACAATATATACTTTAATAATTTTTAGTTTTTAGTTATTTAATAATTCGGTTTTAGTAATCGGTTTTTTCTTTTGTTTTGATTTTACAATTAAGGATAGGGAAAGGAGGTTGAAACACTACTAACATTCCTCCTCCCCTAACCTGCAAGACTATAATTGTCTTGCAACTACTCTTACATGACCTGCAAACTTCTCACTCCATTTGCTCACTATATCATCAACCTTGCTTTCAAACTTTGTGAAAGAATCATTTGTAGAATCAGACCAAAGAATCCATCCTCCCTGTGCATTGTCTTGTCTTAATGATTGACCACAATCTCTGTTGATGTCTTCTGCAATTTCTTTGTTTGTTATTACAACTCCACACCATCCTGCATCAAGAACTCTTGGTGCATCTTTCTTCCAATCTTCTGAAAGAACTTCCAATGAATCTTTGAAACCATAAAAGTTGTTGATTGTGTTTTTCATTTTTTGTTTTTTGATTTCTTGTGGACATGGAACTGCAAATGTTTTTCTTTTCTCTATCTGTGAATTGATTTTGGTTATGTCTGACAATAACATCTTCCATAGTATAAAAGAATCAACAATAAGTTCTCCCATCTCAACCTCTAATGGTTCATTTGAATTTCTTAAGTCATTGATTATTTTCTCACTTCTTTTGAACCATTCAGATGTTTCTCTGTCTGTTGTTTGGTCTAATGCAAACAACAATCCTGAACCCATCATTGCATTTGACAATTCAAGTGCAGTTCTTCTCAATGAGTTATTCCATTCTTTTTGTTCTCCATTATCTGCTCCTAATTGGTGCAATTCAACATTGTTATAGTTTGAACCTCCTAATGAAAAATCTTTTACATCTAACATCTCCATTTCAAAATTCTTCCATTTGTCATAGTATTCAACACAAGATTTCTTCATATCCTTAAGGACCTTGATGTTTCTTTTCAATGCTTTCTCAATGTTTCTGTTTGACTGAATTTCACATGCTTCATATATTTCAAATTCAGTTGGTGTGCTTGTATCTGTTTGTGAAATACATGTAATGAAGAAGTGAATTAATTGTGCAAGTGTGATAAATCCATATCTTTCAAGTTTATAAGCAACTATTGGACAAGTGAAGTAGTCTGCAAACAGGATTTGAGATGTATGAACTGAACCAAAGACATATTTGTTTGCACCTATTTGAACAAAGTCTGCTTTTAAACATTCTGCAACTGCTTCTTCTTCTTTTCTCCATTCTAAAAACTCATCTCTTTGTTGTGCAGTCTTTATAGTTTCAAGAGTTGCCCAATCTCCTTTCTTTGGAAGATTAGCAACAAAAGTTGATTTCCCTTTCTCAAATCTTTCTCTTGTTGCATCCTCTCCAACAGAATCTATGTTGTTGTTAAATACTATTGATGAATGAATTGCTCCTTTTGTGATTTTTGTAGTGTTCTTTGTAGTGTTCTTTGTAGTGTTCTTTGTAGTGTTCTTTGTAGTGTTCATTTTTAATTTTTTAGTTTTTTTAATTTAGTAACCAACTTTAATTACTTTTAATTTTTTAAGTTGTTGTTTCTGTGTCAAAGATAATACAATTTTCCAAATAATGAAAGAATTTTTCATTTAGTTTGCATAAAAGTGCAAAGTTTTTTCATTTTACTCTGATAATCAAGGCAAAAAAAAATTAAAAAAAAATTGAAATAAGTAAAAAAGATTAATTATTTTTTGTGTTACCTCTGTTAAATTTTTTTATTTTTTTTCCTAGATTTCATGGTTTTAAAGGATTGATAGGTTCGGTATTTACTTTTACCATGCTTTTCAAAATGTTTTTCTTCTACTTTTTCCCACGCAGAACGTCCATTTTTTGAATCATAATGAGTTTCAAATTCTTTTAAATAGTCTTTAAATCTCATATAAATAAAATGTCTTTGTTATCATAAACACTTCTATCATCTTCTTCTTGATTCATATATTGTGCTAAAGCCATGACCATTGAAACAGGACCATCAATTTTAGATTTAGATTTTGATTTACTAAATTTTATATTTCCTGCTGCATCACTTTGGATTTGAACATTAGAAACCATCCATTTCATAACAGGATTATCAGCATGATTTAATTGTTTTGAATAAACTAATTTTTCTAATTCTTTACATGGTGCTGACATACTTGCAAAACCCTGTCCAATAGGATTCATTTTAACACCCTCATCAACTAAATTAATTACTAACTGACTACTGTTCCATCTATCAAAACCAATTCCAACAACATTAAAAGTTTCGCATAATTCTAAAATCTTTTCTTGAATGAAATTATAATCTGCAACATTTCCTTCTGTCATTATTATAAATCCATTTTGACACCAAGATAAATAATCAACACCATCAGAATCTTTTTTAGAATATACTTTTTCTTCAGGTAAAAAGAAAAACGGAACAACCTCAAAGCTGCCATCTTCATTTGGAAACATTAATGTCAATGCGGTTATATCTCTTGTAGATGCTAAATCAAGACCACCAAAACAATCCCTTTTCTTCATTGATTCTAAATCTATTTCGCTCAGATTACATGAATCCCATACTTCTTGATTTATCCATTTAGTTTCATTAGCAGTCCAGAGATTTAAATGCAATCTTTTAAATGTGTTTTCATAAGAAGCTATTTGTTTTGCTTTGTTAAATTGTTGAACGAAATAATCTTTTTTTATTATACTTCCAAAAGCTGGATTTGCCTTTTTCCATGTTTCTTCTTTGGTCCAATCATCTTCTTTGTCAGCCGCAAATATAACACCTAAAAATGATTCATCTTTTATAGCACCACTAATAACTTTTTTTGCGTAATCGTGTACTTCATAACAAATAGATTCTTTATCATAACCTGCGGTTGTAATGCAAATTGTTAATGGTTGTTTTCTAGCACCAGTTGATGTTGTTAACACATCAAATAATTCTCTGTTTTGTTGTGCGTGTAATTCATCAAAAATAATTGCACTACAATTGAAACCATGTTTAGTGTTTGCATCTGCAGAAATTGCTTTGTAATATGAATTATTTTTTTCTAGGGTAATTGAGTTTCTAAATACTTTACCTCTTTTTGATAATTCCTTATTATTTAACACTTGATTTTTTGCAATGTCAAAAACAATTCCTGCCTGTTGTCTGTCGGCAGCAGCACTAATAACTTCAGCACCTAATTCACCATCAGCATAAAGCATATACAATGCAAGTCCTGCACACAAAGTTGACTTGCCATTTTTTCTTGGAATCTCAATATAACAAGTTCTAAATTTTCTTGTTCCATCTTTACGTTTCCAACCAAACAAGGGTTCAATAATTTTTTCCTTTTGCCAATCTTCTAAAATAAATGGTTGACCTGCTAGTTCACCTTTGCAATGTGTTATGTATTTTTCTATAAATTGAACCGCCCTATCAGCAGATTTTTCATCAAAATAATAATCCATTATTCAAAAAAATTATGTTCATCTTTTATTTCTGTTGGTTGGGGTGCATTGATTTTTGTTCTTGCAGATGGTGTAAAGCCAAATTGAGTTGCTAATTTAATTGCATCTTGCAATGCTTGTTTGCTAACTGTAACCAAAGGAACAATTTGTGAATGCTTAACCCTTCCATCTTCATCACGATATATTTGAATCCTACCAGTTTCATGCAAAACTTTTTCTGTTTCTATGTGCAAAGCCATTGCGTTACAATATGCTTCAACCAAAGCTAAATCCACCGCATGTAACATTTGCAAAGTAAACAGTTCATTAGTAACTAAAACCCATTGTTCTTTTCCTGTTTTGGTTAACCAACTTGGGGGTTTTGGTGGTTGCTCAACTTTTGCAACTTGCATTTCATTTTCAACCTCTCTTGACTTTGCGTAAGTTCCACGAATTTTTTTTAGTTGTGTTGGAATTTTTTTTCTCCCTGTCATTTATTTTTTTTTAAAAACCCAAACTAAAACCAGTTTAAGTTCGTTTAAACTAGTTTAGAACCCCCCC
>Ga0181400_1000151_pt1 | contig 27591 bp, 35 predicted proteins | sample 23SPOviralmetaG_FD_130129 | JGI IMG/M metagenome (GOLD analysis project Ga0181400, IMG submission 130129) | Marine viral communities from the oligotrophic San Pedro Time Series (SPOT) site, San Pedro Channel, CA, USA - 23 SPOT_SRF_2011-06-22 | ecosystem: Environmental > Aquatic > Marine > Strait...
AAAGGTCGCTCGTCCTGTTCTTACATCATCACCGTCGCCTTTAATAAAGAAAGGTACTTCACTTAACAAAGGTGATGCGTCAGTATAGTCTATTGTTTCTGGCGAATCATTTGTTAATTCTAATCTTTCAATTTGTCCACCGGTTGTAGATACTTTTATCTGCTCTGATCCTTTGATTGGCAAAGGTAAATGTGTTGTAGCTGAGAACTTTCTTATTACAGAGCTATTGTAATCGATGAGAAGTTTCCATCTATACCCATCAGCCGTAGTAAAAGGCGTGCCATCGCTACTATTTGGTTCTGTAACTGATGTTGCACCATTATTGTTATCTAAGCAAATATAAAGTTTATTCTGAGATTTAACAAAAGCATAATAGGCTTCATCTTCTAAATCAATGAGATTAGAATATGGAGTAAACACTTTCGTATTAGTCGTCCAATCCCTACGCTTAATTGCTAATGTAACATCTTCGGGCCTAATCAACTTTAAAGCCATAATAGCTTTTCGAATAGAAGCATCATCACTTATCGAGTCTATTGGTTCTGGTAATTCACCGCCGCTTGGGCTATCAAAATCATAAGGCCGACCATAGAAAAGATAAAGTTTATCTAATGCGAGGTCGATGCGACCTTTAAAATCACTCAAAAATTTTGATCTAATTTCTTTTTTAGATAAAGATCTGTTTGTAGTGGATGTTGCAGTTGCATCCGGTGTGTTTATTGTTACGCCCATGATTAATATGTTATTTTTAAAGTTGTGTTTAAGTAATCTTCTTTTATATATGTTTTGTCTACGGCTGGTGGACTATCTAAACCAATATCATCTACGTTAAAATAAGTCTGATTCGTTATGAAAACTACTCCTGGTATATTTATACGTTGTAGTGCAGGTGGTGAATCATCATCATCAGCTATCAAACTTACTGGCACAAAATTCAATGGTTTGAAGTCTTCGTTACTAACCTCTAACTTTTGCGTTGGAAGTGTCTTTTCAGTGTTATGAAATGGTTTTTCTCCTGCAGGGTGTAATAACTCTACATAAAAAGATTTGTATTGCGAAAATTCTTGGTCTGACGCAAGTTCATACGAAAACTTTTGAAAGAAATTAGAATCTTGAAGTACTATATCATCTGAGAGTCTACCCTTTTCATCTCTGTATCGACCGCCTTCATCTATTAATAAGTCAAAATTTAATGTAGTTTTTAATCCTGCGGGAATAGAAACATTAAGCCTTTCTTCATATGTAGAACCAACAAGATAAGAAGATTCCCAATCGCTACCAGGAGAATCAACTGCAGACCAAAAACCATCAGCTTCAGTGATTGCAGTTGGTAAAGTATCTATAATCGATGCACCATTTTGAAGAGACCATTTATTTGTTGCAGTATTAAAAAAGATATATCTACTTCCGCCGCCTTGAATATATCGTGTTTGACCTTCCACGATTGTTTTAATCCACGTTCCGTTAAAGACAGCCGAAGCTGCATTACTTATAGTTATAGTAGTTACTTTCTTTGATATGGTACCATTTCCATCTGTACCTAAGCACGTCTCGTAATAATGCATCATATCTGTCGAACTGGCATCCATAAAATCTCTTATCGCTGGAGACACATTACTATCTACTGTATTACCAGAACCGTATGAAATAATACGTAATTTTGTTACTTTTCCATCATCAACTGAATCAACCCGAGCATAGAATGTAGCATCTAAAAATTCTGGTATAAAAACTAAATCACCAACACTATAGTTTGATCCACCATGAATAATATTAAATGATTTAAGTGTTCTATAAGGCTTTCCATATTTGTTACCATCTTCATCTTCAATATCAAAGTTTGGAAGAAAATTTCCAATTAAAGTATTTTTTTGCAGATTGAACGTTGTGATTGTTTCATCATACGTTTCTTTAGTAACAGAAGACACAAGCGCTTCGGCTATGATACTACCACCGACTGTTTTCTGTGAAATTCGTTTTGTTACTGCACCCTGAGCATCATTACCAGTATTATTAAATGTTCTTATAAAAAGATTTTCGTTATAACCTCCACTCGAAGGTATCAATACTTTTGTCCAAGGCTCAAATAACGTAACATTCTTATTAAAGAAAAGCCTAAAGAACGCATCAATCATTTGAATATTACCACGAGCATCGTAGTAATCAACTAAGCGTTTAATAAGAAATTTTCTAGTTACAACACTCGAAGCTGGAATATTCTTTGCTACAGTCTGTGACAACTCTTCAATAAAAGTTGCTTCACTTACTCGATCTAAATCTCTATTTTCTGTAATACCAGATATAAGAGAAGAAGCAACATCTACATACTCTTCGTTTTCTGTCCTAGATTTAAAAAATTCGCTGTCATATTCATTTTCATAATATTCTTTTAAGAATTTTACTATTCCAGTAGAAGTTCCTTTTAAAAACTCTGGCAGCAGACTATTGACTCTGCTTTTCTCGTGATTATTATCCATTAATTATATCCGCCGCCCGTAGGTGTAGTAGTAGTAGTAGTAGTTGTAGTAGTAGTTGACGAAGCTGCAGATGAAGATGACGCTGAGCCAGCACTTACCGTAGAAACACTATTACCACCAGTTATTGTTGTCGATGATGTGTCCGTAACTTGAGCAGCATCTTCTTGTTCAGCTATAGCTTTAGCTCGTATAATATTATCACTTGTTATTATATCTTTATCTGTTACTTGAATATTTGTTTTATTTAAATCAAGTGATAATATATTGTTCTCAGAACTTGAAATATTATAAGACCTTGGTGTTGCAGTAATTTCAATTGTTGAATCAGCATCTGTTGGAAGAGGATTAATCTCTAATAAACCTGTTGCAGGATATAAGAAACCAGCTTCGAACTCTGTTGCAATTCTTTCATTACTATTAGTAATTCTTATTAGCTTCAGACGGCGTTTAGTTGTGTCATTAGCAATTGGTCTGTCTTCTAATTCATAACGAAGAGAATTAAATTCCCAAGTGGTTGTAGAAATAAATGATTGTGTTTGACCAGCGTCACCAAACATATTAAACCTAAAATTAACGTTACTAACTTGTGTATTATCTTTAGCAATGTTAAATTTCTTGTAACAGAAAACCTGTGCTAATGAATTTAAAACAGATACATCAGTTTCATCAACGGCTTTCAGAAATGTTGAGTATCTAAAATCATTATTAAATTCTTCAAATGAATTATTAAATGTTACTATCGCGGTTTCAGCTCTTGATGCAAGTTGGTTTTCGCTTAAACCTGTTTTATTTTTATCAAACTTAACCGATAGATTAAAGAATACAAATGTAATGTCGGGGTCAACCACTTCAGTATCAATAGCTATAATCTTTTTATTTTTCAAGAAGTCTGTTATCTGTGATTTCTGTAGGTCTGTTAGTACGTCTTCATCACCTTTGGGTTTTATAGCAATAAACACTTTACCGTATTGAGGCGGCGTAGTGTCTTGACCACCGAACACCAATATGTCTTGAATAATATTACCAAATCGTTCGTTTATTAATGCGGTATAGTCGTTTGTTGTAACTGCTCTATTTTTAGAGATAAAAGAAATTGGAGCATTGAACTTAATATTTTCAATAGTATTTCTTTCTGCGCCAAAAGCAGATTTAGATGCGGTTTCTATTGTTTTAATATCATCAATAGGGAAATCGCCTCCATACGTACCAAAAGAGAAAACATTTATATCGTTTGCTGCTTCACCTTGCGTCGAAACATATTCGCATATAATTACAGCGCCTGGAGATGGCTTTTTACCGAGAACATCATCACCAAATTCGATCTGATAAAAACCTTCATAGTTTTCATATATGTAGTACACTTCCGAAGTACTTTGCACATCATCACCAATTGCAAATAGACTATATGTTCGGGCAGTTGAATCTAATGCTGATTCATTTTCTTTAACTCTTACTACAAGGCTTGTTTTATCAATGTCTTTATCATCAATAATAAATTGCTGATTGATTAAATTATTATATACAAATCTTTTTGTTTTAGATGTACCTTCTCTTACAGTTACACCATTAAAAACATATTCTCCATTTACTGGCAAAACATTAGCTGAATCACTTGTAGTTTTAAATGTGTATGTTACGCCATCTACTTTACCAGTAAAAGAAGTACCTTCAGGTATACTTAGTGCAGCAGTCTGACCACCCGCATCGAGGCGAAGGTTAAGAGAAGCAGTAGAAGCTAGTCGACTTTGCGGAACATAACCAATTAGCTTAGCATGAGAAACTACATTAGATCGAATCTGTGCCGTGTCCAAGAAAGACTCATTTACTGACATGTGAGCATTAACAGCATTGTAATGTGTATTATAAGCAAGAATGTCTAGTATCTGATTTAAACCAGAGCCGTCAAAGTCCAAATCTTTAAATGGCGAATCAGTCCTTTTGAAAAAGGTTTTAATATTATCTTTGATTTTATCAAAATCAAGTTCTGTAGTTTTTAATTGTTTTGCCATTATCGTAATCTTTCAAGTGCGAATGAAATTTCTTCTTGTGTGTTTGAGGCTTGTACAAGAAACGAAATTGTAACGTTGAATAAGTTTCTATCAATATCAGCGATTACTTTTACTTGTGTGTTTCTAACTCTTGGTTCATGCCTACGAATTGTTTTTATTATTTCCTCTTGTAAAGAAAATGCAACAAAGGGTGTGACTGGTTCAAATAAATAACGTGTAACATTACCACCGATACCCATTTGAAAAGGTCTTTCACCTTGATTTGTTAATATTAAATTTTTAATAGATTGCTTAACTGCATCTAAATCTTTTAAAGGAAGAATATCTTTTTTAACTGGGTGTTCTTTAAATGCTAAAGATATATCAGTGTACAAAGAACTAAACGCAACTGTGGTTGCTTTTACATTTGTATTTGAATCTGATAGTCCAGCCATAGTAACTATTTATACTAATTAAGGAAGATATTTGGTGCTGTTGTTGTTTGATTTCCACCATAAGCTTCTGTACAAGTTCCACCAGTTGTTTGATTAAGAGTTGATCCAATTGCTTCTTTTTGGAATGAACCGATTATGATATCCTCAAAACCTTTAACTCTTTTTATTACATTACCATCAACCTGAATATTCCAATTACCTTTAATGTATGTTGAACAATTAGCATCAACTGTAAGATTACAATTTCCTATGACATTTACATTTTGATTTTTGACAACAACCTGAAAATCATTACCAACAATAACACTTGTTTCATCTCCAACTGGTGTAATTTCTCTATACGTACCTGTTCTATGAATCGTTGAGATTCTTTCTTGACCAGGTGTAACGTCAACTTCTATAGTGTGAGCGTTTTCTTCTTCATCATTCGCTTTCTCATATGAAATAACGTGATTCTTCGGGTACATTGGAGCAACAACATCGTCAATTGGTGGAAAGGCCCAATTATGCTCATGCACTGCATTTGCTGTTGGAACAATATCGTGTTCATCTCTCAATTCTACTTTCTTCAAATAAGGAAAAGCAGATTTATACCCGTTTTCTAAAGTCTTAGCTGCTAAAGGTGTTTCTGAAATATCTAATTTATTTGCGGCGGGGTATCTTTGGTCAGGGTCAGTAAATCCTTTTTCATAGTTTACTGCAGATGAAATAGAGGGTATACTGCCAAGAACAATAGGGTCTTGAGCATTTGGTCCATCACGAAAGAATCCAACAACCCATGAGCCATGAAGTAATCCTGTTGCGGATTGACCAACTTCTGTCATAGACGCTGATGTTACCGGCACCATAGGTGTCGCCCATGGTAATTCTTCTGTTGGTATTTCTACTTTATCTGCATTATGGTATCCATAACATCGTACACGTACACGGCCCATTTCTTTTGGATCGTTAATGTCTTCGATAACGCCTGTAAACCAAGCAAATGTTTGTCCTATAAAATTTTCAATCATAACGTAACTGACATTGAATCTTTTTTAACTCTCACATTAGTAAAGTATTCTCCGTCTTTTGATGTATGTACTGCAGATATAATTAAGTATTTACCACTTAAATTATCATCATATTTTTCTGCCTGTGATGTATCTCTGGTTAAGGGGTCTTGCGATTTTGGAAACTTTAATTCAACAACTCGACCTGCATTTAAAAATGAATCTCCGAATAGTTCTACATCATGTGTAGTTGCATCAAGATTTTCACTAAATGATCTCACAACATGACCATTTTCTTTTCTTAGGTTGTTATTATTCTTTGTAGCGCCTTCGAATGCAAATTCATTTGTTGAAATATATTCGCAATGTGCTTTAAAAGTAGTTGAGTAATCTATTTCTGCAGTAGTTGAAAGAGATGAGTTTTGATTCAACGTATTACCGAGTGGGAAATCATTATATGTAAAATCTAATTTTGTATATGTTTTATTACCGTAATCTAAGTAGTTGTTTTCTGACGCATAAGCACCAGCCACTGAATTAAAAGGTTTTCCAAATTTTAAGTTTGAGTCACAAGAAATTATTCTAGTTCTTCTTTGAATGTAGTCATCTTTTGTCAGTGCTTTCCCAGTAAATTGTTTTCCATCAAAATACGTTTCATAAACTTCTTCTGCTACTAAATCGGATTGCGCAGCTATTACTACTTGGCCAGTCAATCGCTGAAAAACATAAAAAGGCGATCCCACATCATTGAAAGAATTTTTTCTAAAGTGTTCAATTGCTTGAAGAGGATGTTGCCATCTTAAAAGTCCTCTAGCACGAGAAATACCAGAGCCCTTTTCAACTAAATTTGTAACACTTAAATCAGTGTTTAATATTTTTTTAATCTCATCAATTGTGTTGTTATTATAAGAACGAGATATCTTAAGTGTTTTGTCAACTACCGAGAATGAAGCGACTGCTGATATAACATATGATTGAACGTATTCATTATCACTACGCGAATATTTTGGTATATCAGTGATAGTTAAATCTAATTGAATGTCTTCTTCTGCGCCGTCTTCATGTTTATTTCGTGTTATAACAAAAGAAATCTTTTCTTGCCCAATAATTTGTATGGTTTCAATAGTGTTACTAGCGTCGACGACTGTAATTGATATAATTAAAGATGTACTATAAATGCTTTCTGTAATCGAAAAACCTGATACGATTGGACTAATATTAAACGATTCACCTTTGTGATTCGTAATAAGCACTGACTTAAGACTAATTGAAGATGGCACAAAAGCGTCTGTGCCTTTTCCAAAATTTTTAGGTACACTATTCATTAATCAAATTTTTATATTCATCAACAAAATTATCAATCAAGGCGGGCTGAATAACTTTAATTAGAGACCGTTCGTCATCTTCATTTTGATGGTATTTCGCATAAGAAGTAAAATCAGTTGTTCGAATGATGTCACCAGATGTTGAGTCAAAAACATTATAACTATAAGGTGCGTTTTCTGCATTAGCAAAACCATCTAAAGCAAATAAGTTATTACCTGCAAATACTTCAGGCGAAGGGTCATAACCAGTAATAGCAAATGCTTCTTGCTCTACATTATTTAAAATAGAATAATTACCAACAAGCCAAATTTGTTGACGTGTCTCATCAATCTTATGAATCTTTATACCAGAATCAGAACCAAGTGTGATTGTTTCTGTTAATGGTGATGTCATTCCGCAAATCTCGCGAAGAGTTTCAGCAGATACTGTTAAAACAGAATAAGGACTATATGTATCTTTAATAAACTCTTCTAAGTGTTGTTGACCTTTTGGCCATGCGTCAATGCCGGCTTTTAAGAAATCATTTGCAATAAAAAATGTCCAGTAATAATCAGAAGAATTATATAGTCTTTGAGACATTTGATCTGGTCTTTCACCTGATTCAACTCTTTCAAGTGTGTAATTAACATAGCCATCTATAAGCTTTTCATTTACATCAACATTACGAAAGATATCAGTGATTTGACTCAAATCACCATCAAGTTTGAGGTCGTATAAAGCGCGAGGAAATTGTGTAAAAAAAGACATTTTTAATTAGGCTAGATTTGATATATCAGGCGGGTTGCCAAGGTAGACATCTGAGTTTAAGCCACCTGGGTTTTGGAATGTGTTAAAGTTTCCCTCTTCATCTAGTTCATTTTCTAACTCGTCAATATCATTTCTTGTAAGAGCTCGTGTTTCTTGAAAAGTAACAGACAAGTCAATTTCTACCGGTGCAGCGTTATTAAAGAAAATATTTGCATTAGGATTATAGTTTGTTTCAACCGTAGTAAGATAGCATTCAAAAAGCTTTGGCATAAATTGATTTTCATATAGTGCTCCGCCTTCTGCAGTTTTTAAAAACTTAATTTCCCACTTACATGGATAGGACAATAATAATGTGGCTGGGTCTGATACACCTGTTTGATCACGTGTGAATCCTGCGTATGACAAGCCTTTAAATCTTCGAATTATTCTTTTTATTGTGTTAGTTTCTTCTTCTGATTCTGGCACAAATTTATATGAAAAGTTAAATGAGCGAACACCATTTCCAGAAAATGTAGTATTTGTATTAGGGTTTATTATTGTACCTACTGTTTTAAATCCTTGTTCGGCAGTAAGGCCAGGAGTTATTGCGCTTACTCCTTTCTTGACGAGACCGATCCCTGCTGTTTTGAGTACTTGACCCATCTTTTTTTCTGCACCGAATACACCAAAATCAGTTGTATTAAACGTTGCTTGATCACTTACACTTAAACCAGTCGGTGCAGGAAGATAAATAGTATATCTACCTACCATTGCAGATTTACCACCCCCGTGATCTAATAAGCCTTGAAATACAGCAATAGAGTTTAGTGATCCATGGCCAGTTTCTGTTGTATTAAGCTTTGCAGGAAATATTAAATCATCTGTATCAGAAATAGTTGTACTCATATAAGTATTTATAAGAATGGCATACAAAGGAAAATACAAAGTAAAAAACACTAGTAAATATAATGGTGACCATACAAAATGTATATTTCGTTCTCTGTGGGAACGTCAAGTATTTAAATGGTGTGATGAAAACCCCGATATTTTAAAATGGTCGAGTGAAGAAGTAATCGTTCCGTATCGTTGTAAGACTGATAATCGTTTACATCGATATTTTCCAGATTTACGTTTGACAATGAGTAACGGTAATGAGTATTTAATTGAGATCAAACCTAAGAAAGAGACAAAGGAGCCTAAGAGGCCCACTCGTAAGTCACAGAAGTACCTTCGTGAGGTAATGACATACATAAAGAATCAATCTAAGTGGGAAGCAGCAAATGATTATTGCTTAGATAAAGGTTGGACATTTCAAGTATGGACCGAAGATACTATCAAAGGATTAGGAATTAAGTTGCTAACTTGATATAAATAGTATAATGGCAACATCCTATTTTCAAAAACTAGAAACCGACGCGTTTCGTGCTGGTGTACAACCCAGGTCAAAAGACTCGCTCGAATGGTTTAAACGAAGATTGAAAAGTGTGTCACGAATCAATAATAATCAAATACTCAAAGACCCTTTACTTAAAAAAGTCGAAAAGCCTTTAATAGGCCGAATGTATATGTATTTTTATGATCCCAAAACAAAAGATACATTACCTTACTATGATCGTTTTCCTCTAATTGTTATGGTTGGAAAAGAAAAAGGTGGATTTACTGGTTTAAATTTACACTATTTACCACCAATTTTAAGAGCAAAGTTTTTTGATAGACTATCAGAGTTTACAAATAATAAAAAATATGACGAAAGTACGAGGTTTCGTTTAACATATAATTTTTTAAGAGCATCATCAAAATTAGAACTTTTTAAACCGTGTTTTAAAAGATATCTTACAAGCCAAGTTGAATCAAGAATAACAGAAGTACCAGCTACCGAATGGGAAGTTGCACTCTTTCTTCCAACTGATAAGTTTGTTAAGAACTCAAGACAATCAGTTTGGAAAAAATCAAGAGCAATGATATAATGCAGTATATAGACAAATTAAAATCAGCAGTTCAAGATCGAAGCGGGTTTGCACACCCAAATAGGTTTATGATACAATTTCCTGTCATCCAAAATATTCTTACACCTGAAGAATCAAGAGATTTTGATTTGTTCTGTGAGAGTACGTCTTTACCTGGTCGTCAGATGTTAACACTCGATTATACTTCAACACGTCATACGCACAAAAAACCAAATGGTTATCAGAACGAAGACATTACATTTGTGTTTAACATTACAAACGACTATTTTATAAGAGATATATTCACTAGATGGACGAATGCGATTGTTAACAGAGAAACATACGAAGTCGGTTTTAAAAATGAATACGCTACTCCTATTGTTATTCACCAACTTGATGAGCAAGACAATAAAGTGTATTCATGTGGATTACGAGATGCTTATCCGGTGTCTGTGCAAAACATAGATTTGAATCAAACAACTACAGATTCTATTCAAAAGCTTAGTGTTACAATGACGTACTTTGATTTTGTAGAAGCTAAAACTAACGAGGTCGGTCAGAACAACACTGAATCAACTCTACCACAACCTGTGCCAATTAAGCGTAACGCAAATTATGCTAATAATCAAGATGATATACCGAACAACTACAAAGACTACGGTTTAGACCCACCGCGCTTGGCCGCGGGTGCACCGCCCGTTGGAATTGGCCCATTTCCTAATAAGGCAGACGTTAAACAGAATAGAAAGCCAAGTGGTGGACCTTTGCCAAATAAGAATGACGTTAAACAAAAGAGACGTATCATACCTACTATTATTCCATTTTTACCACCTAAAGTAAATCAGATAAATAGAATAGCGAGAATATTTGGAGTCACTGCCACACGACCTGGGAGTGCCCAATAAACTTTAAATTATTAAAATATTATGCCACTACCAACACTAGAATCAACAAAATACATAACTACTATACCTTCGACAGGTAAAGAAGTAGAATACCGTCCTTTTCTTGTTAAAGAAGAAAAGTTACTTATGATAGCACAAGAGTCTGAAGATGAAACTCAGATTCTTAACGCAATGAAAGACATTGTAACCGCTTGCACGTTCAATAAAGTTAAGGCAGATGACTGCACATTATACGACATTGAATATCTTTTTCTTCAATTAAGAATTAAAAGTATCGGTGAAGAAAGCACACTTAATCTTAAATGCGAAAAGTGTGGAGAATACACTGAAGTAAGTGTAGACCTTACTAAAATCGAAGTTGTGTATCCAAAGAAAAAAGTAGATTCAACTATTAAGTTAAATGATACAGTTGGTCTTACACTTAAACCACTTACATTGAAATCATCACAAAAGATTAAAGGTACTGATGAAGAAATCTTTAATCACGCAATTATTCAATCGATTGATACAATCTTTGACGAAGATAACGTTTATAGTGTAAATGATGTAACAGAAAAAGAAGTTGTACAATTTATTGATTCTATGTCACATGAGAATCTTGAAGCAATTCAACAATATATTTCTAATCAACCAGAACTAAAACACACGATAGAATTTACATGTAAGCATGATAAACACAAAAACAAAGTTGAAATGAAAGGAATTGCATCTTTTTTCTAATCGGCCTTTCGCATGAATCATTGTTGAATCATTATCAAACAAATTTTGCAATGGCCCAACATCATAAGTATAGTTTAACAGAATTAGGTGATATGCTACCGTGGGAAAGGCAGATTTACGTTTCATTATTACAAGAACATATTAAAGAAGAAAACGAAAGAATACAAAGACAAAACCAAAGTCAAAAGAGAATTCAATACGCATGAGTGAACCAATAACCAATGAAGATTTTCAAGCTTTAGTTGCAGAGCTGAAAAAAACCAATAAACAGCTTAGCCAACAAGCGCGAGGCGGTTTTGCCGGAGGCATCAAGAAAACAATTGATGATGTAAAAGATTCAGTAACATCTCCTTTTAGAAAAATAAAGGAAACACTAGCTGCACCTGGTAAATTTATTGGAGACACTATTGAAGATATTGGTGATGCTGTAATGACACCTTTTAAGTCATTTAAAAATGTATCAGAAGGTTTTAAAAATATCTTTAGTAAAAATGAAACCAAGCGCCAAACTGAATTACTTGAACAAATACTTCAAGGTATCGAAGATTTAAATCAAAATGTTTCTGTTGATACAAATCGTGAACAGAACCAAGATTTATTAAAATTAGAACAAGGCAAAGAACAAAAAGGTATTTTTAAGTCTATTTCAGACAATATTAAAAATGCTGCCACAGGTGGACGAGGATCAAGACGAAAAGGAAAAGGCGGGGCGTCTGGCGGTGGAGATAGAGGCTTCTTTGCAAATATGGTTCAAGACTTTTTTCTGGCAGCTATCGTTACACAACGTGGTATTGGTCAATTTGCTCGTGATGGCGTTAAGAATGTTGTCGATACATTTAAAGCTGTTTCTAAGCCATTCAAAATGATATTTGGCGGTGTAAAGAAGCTTGGCAAAGGCGCTATAAATCTTGCTAGAGATGTGTTTGGTAAAGACAAAGGCCAAAAGGGAATTCCATTCAGAAGAGCTGTAGTAAAAGAAAAAGTAGCTGGTGCTGTATCATCTGTAACAGATAAAGTACAAGGATTAAAAGACAAATTTTTTCCTAAGATACCAGAGCAAATTGAAGCTCAGCCAGGACCAGGTGGATTTGACACTAACAATTTATTTTCTGGAGATATTGTTGAATCAAATAACGCAATTGTTGAAGCAGTTAAGGAAAACACTAGTTCATTGGTAAAAGTTCTAACTGGTAATGACCTTAAGAAAGCTGAAACAGAAAAAGAACGTGATAAAACGTTTCAAGATATTGCAGATTCATTAGAAGATATTGAAGGTAGTGATCTTGGTAAAGGTGCAGAAAATAAAAAAGGCGAAGGGCTTATCAGTGAAATAATTAATGAGTACGGAGGAACGATACTCGCCGCTCTCGGCGGCAAAAAACTCTTAGGCTCCAAGCTTGGTAAAAATTTAGTTAATAAAGGTAAAGGTTTATTTAGTAGGCTCAATCCTTTTAGCGGAAAGAAAGCTTCTACTAGTGTACCATCATTAAAACAACCCACTCTTACAGGCCCAGCTCAAACAATTAGCAATGCTGGTCAAGCTGGTGCAAACGCTTCTTCTAACACAATAAAGAACATTACTAATGCACCGGGCTCATCAGTGGTAGATGCACCAAAGCCAAAAGGTGGATTTTTTTCTAGGTTAAATCCAATGAATAAAATTAAAGATGCTACTAAAGGCATCGCAAAACAATTTCCTAGTGTACTAAAAAGAGTACCTGTTATAGGTGGTGTTGTTGAAGGTATATTTTTAAATAGTGCAATTAAAACAATACTTGAAGACCCCGAGGCAAGTGAAAACGAAAAGAAAGATGCAGTTGGAACAGAATTTATTAAAGCGTTGACGGGGCCCGCAGGTGCAGCTATTGCGATTGGTGCTGTTACTGCAGCTACAGGTGGTGTTGGTTTTCTTGCTTCAGCCTTAACAGGTACAGCTGGTTATGCAATTGGTAATGTTGTAGGAAGCGTATTAGCTTCGGTTCTTCCAACAAAAACAATAGGTGGTGCTATTATTAATACTTTCTATAAAAAGGAATCAGCACAAGGTCAAGCAAAACCTCAAACCAAAACACAAAACCCTGTTAAGACAGTTACTCAAGAAGTTAAAGAAAAAAGATTCGATGCGTCACGGGTTGCAGCTAAGGAAGCAGAAGCTGCCTTAGCCAAGTTTGAATCTGAGAACCAAGGGGCAGAAATGATTGAACTTCCGCGCGACATGTTTGATGACCCAGAAGATGGTCCAACGTTAGAATACAAAGACCCCGAAAAACAAGCGCAGTTTGAAAAGCTTCGTTCAAATACTTACGATACTGAGCGTAAGCAAAGCCAGAGCGCTAGAAATGTTATGGGTTTAAAAGATCGATTTACAGGGAGTAACTCGGGCAGAGATACGTTGAAAACAGTTGACTTCATTCAAGATAAGTTCGGAATACAATTTCCAGGTGCTTCAAAGAATGCACAAGGTCTAACTCAATATAAAGGTAGTGGTGCGGCAATTCAATTCGCACAAGATTTATTTGCAAAAAATCCAAATGCAACTGGAGCAGAAATGTTACAAGCTATTCAACGCGGGAACGACGTGTCAGCAGAGTTGTTCTCAAGTATGGACCGGGCTGCTGGTTCAGCTGGCGGCGCTGGTGTGTCAACTCAAATAAATGCACCAACTAACTCAAATATTACAACTATTAACGAAGCACCAAATCACATTGATAGAACAGTTGGTATGTTTGGTGCACAGCCTGCATACTAAAAAGGGCGATGACCTCAGCCATCGCCCCGTAATAAGGAAGCTTAACGTTTTACTGTTGAGCTAGTTTTGCGAAGTAAGATAAAGTATCTTCTCCGTCCTCACTACCACCTTCTTGCGCAGTGGCTGGTGTCGGTGTTTCAGCTTGAGGCGCATCAATTACTGGCGCCTTAGTTGTATTCAGTTCATCAACTACGGTGTCGCTTAAGGTATCAGCAATTTCTTCTTCACCTAGAACGTCATAGAGCTTTTTCTTAAGCTCTCCGTATGACTTGTAGTTTTCGACATCAACGAACTCCTGCAATTTGTATGACTGTGCGTATACAGTCTCTAACTTTGAATCGTCGCCATCGAATAGCTCGGTGGATGATTCAAACTCTGACTTATCGTAGTTACGGTAGCCTTCAACATTGCGAATCTTCAACTTGAAGTTAGCGCCACCCCAATAATCAAATGGGTTGACAGGCTTCTCATCTTCGAATTGCGGTTGCATCACATCCATAATCTTATCAAAGATTTTCTTTCCGTACTTGTACAGGAAGACCTTACCCTCGTTTTGAGGATTGGCTGTATCTGATAGAACCAGAATGTTTGATACATGATGTAGACGACGCTTACGGTCACGGGCAATCTCCTTATCGGATTCAATACCACTATTCCATAGCTGAGTGTTCATTTCACTCACAGGGTCTTTTTGGCCGATGGAAGTAAGTGACTTTTCAATGTACCACTTACCACCTGGTCCTTTAAACCCATGGTCCCAATAACGAACCCATGGCAAATCTTCGCCATCGGTCGCTGGTAGGAAGCGAATCACTGCGTATCCGTTTCCTGCTTTATCTACTGTTGGTGCCCAAAAGCGGTCATCAGAGTAGTTAGTTTTTTCTGAAGTGCTCGCTGTAGCTTTTACAAGCTTTGCGATAGCGCCTTCACGATTTTGTTTCATATTTGCAAACGACATATTTGTATTTGTATTTTGTATTTTTGTATTGCGGTGTATTTTATTGTATTTAACTATACTAACAGAAATCATGCATATGTAAAGGCTTTAATGACCTCTTCTCGCATTTTTTTCATATTAATTTTAGTTAAGCTTGATTTGTATTTCATTGCCAATACTGCACGAGCCCCTTTCATTTGAAGTGGGTCGATTAGTTTTGGTAATAAAGGTTTTATAAAGTTCACTAGACTATCTATAATAGATACAGTCTCTAGTGAAACTTCTTCTTGCGTAAGAGCATCAATGAGTAAATTATTACCATCTTTGCATTCACACATTTTGTTAAAATCTTGAAAGTGTGCTAAATCTTTTTTAAGACGATACGTTATTGATTGGAGTCGAGCTTCTCGTTTGTCATAATTATCTTTTGTCATATCGTGAATCCACATAACATTTTCAATCATGTTTGACGTAATATAATCAATTATATAATCTTGATCGTGTTTAGCACCTAGTTTTTCAAAGGTATAACGATATCTAAGAGAATCAAATGTTCTTGGCGAAACTCTTACTTTAAAGTTATACTTGTATGCATCAAACTTCTCATCGGTATAATGAAGCTTTAATGCGTTATAAATTTGATATGCTTGAAGTCCAGTCACCCTTGTCCGCGGTATTTTTTCTTATAATGAATAGAGCTTTTTAGTTTAGAAGTTTTAGTCTTAGCGTGGACGCCAGGTCTCTTCTTTCTCTTTGTCTCTGTTTTTCCAATCTTTGCTGTTTTTGCCATGATATGTTTATTTTATTTTGTAAAAAGAATTAATTGAATCTAACAGGCTCTTCCCATACTGCTGTGGGTCTACCTCATCTGATTTCAATGGAGGGGGTCGAGCTTTCTCCGCAGGAGTCCGAAGACTTTATTCCTTTGGCATAGTATTCAATTAATTGTGCAGAAAGTGTTTATAGTTCATCGTCCTCGTGAGTAAAAATTTCTTCGTCAACTTGTAATCCACTAAGGTTTTCATACAATGTACTCTCGAAAATTAATTCGCCCCAATCGTTTTCACCCATTTCTAAAATCCAATCAGGTGTGCCGACAAATGTATCACCTTCTTCATCTATATAATGAAGCATTGATTCGTTTGAATCTTCTTCAATACAGACGGTTAAAGGTTTACCATCAACTTCTAACTTATATCGAGTTGTAGTTTTAAAGTAAACTTCGTGAGGTTTTTCTATTAATTTGATTGTTGCCATATTAAAATAATGTTGCAGTATTTGTTTTAATGATGTTACGGCTTTTAGCTTCTGCTTCAAGTTTAAGCTTGAGTGGTCCATTAACTAATCTTGCCATATCAGCAGGATCAATCTGTTGCTTTTCACATATATCACATATTGCTTCTGCATATGTCATTTTATCTTTATGAACAAGTTGATCGACTCGAATTCGCAAATCTTCTCGTGTTATTGACGGTTTTATTGTAGGTTCTTTTTTTGCCATTAGAATGTTCTTAGTAGGATTGTTTCATTATTTATTCTTCCGTTTGGTGCTTTCCTTTTTGTTTTCAAAGCATCGATAATTTTAGAGATTTGTTTTTCAGTTTTATTTGTTACTATTGGTAATATATCATCTGGCTTACGAATTGTCAATTCAAAACTAGTCTTTATATCAAAATTCTGTAACGTTGTTCCTTTTACTCCAAGTCCCTCAGTTGAATTCGCTTCATACATTATAAGTCTACGATACTTTGTATTAAAAGTAAATAACTTCTTTGAGCCTGGTATAATAGAAGGTGCAACAGAACTAAGACCGAAGTCGTCATCTGATTGCTTGTACTTAATATTCTTTACTTGAGCATCAGCAGATTTGACTTTCTTCTTACGTGGCTTACGAGCTTTTGTATTAGCACCACGATACTTCTCTACTTGAGTCAACATCTTATCAAGTTCTTTAATACGATTATTAATCGCAGGACGTGATAGATAAGAATAACCTTCAACAAAGTCTGAATCAGTCTTTGAATAAGCAGATTGGAGTCCATGCTTAAGTGTATCAAGCCACTTAGTTACTTGAGATAAACCAGCAACAGGAATCTCTCCTGCTTTTAAAAGTGACGTTATGTCGACACCTTTAACCTTTACTTCGTCTGTAGCCCAACCATTGTCATCAATCATAGAATCAAGATGGTAGATAACTTTGTCATTTACTTTATTATTCAAACGTTCTTGAATAGATATTGTTGGTTTATCAGCTGCTTTTGCCTCAATAACTTCTTTCATATTACGAGCTTCTGATAGACCTGGTCGTATAATGTTATCAATAGTTCGAGCATTATCACCAATAGGCATACCACGATTCACCATTCGAGCAATCTTACACGCCGTAATTAAACCAAGCTTTTCACCAAACTTTTTAATAAGTTTGATATCAGGCTTTTTATATATGTCACGTTGTTCCATATAAGAAATTAAATCAGGTAATAAATCTTTTGCAGACAAATAGTAAGCATAGAAATTTAGTGCTGATGAAAATCGTTTATCAATCGCCTCTTGAGAATCAAGTACATCACCTGTCCACGTAGGCTCTTCGCCCGTGTATTTCTCGTCAAAAGCGTTGACTCTTCCGTGTTTATCAAAGACCCTGGCCATCAAATATCCTTTCTGCTTGGTATCCACTTAGGCGTTCAAGCTCTTCGTGAACGTCATTATTCTCTGGTTCAACAAGGGCGTATCCGTCCTCGGCAGGTGCTGATCGTTTCTTCAGCTTTTTCGCGATACGACGTATAGTCGCTTCTCGCTTTTTGAGTTGTTTTTCAGTCATATTATTTGTTTAAATGTATTTTTACTTTGTTCCAATATATTTCTAAATTAGAACGTTTCTTTGCGTTACCGTAATTAGGGTCATCCGCATATCTCCAAGCAGAGCCACCACCATTATGTATAAAAACTAGATGTTTAGCATTTAGATTTGGTATCTTTTTAGCATAATGCATCCATACAGTTTCTGTAATGTGGTATGCCATACTTCGATTAAACACTACATCATGTGGTAAATCCTGTTTAGTAATCCTATTATAGTCTTTTAGAAAGATCGGTCGAATCTGTAAACAACCTCGTGCATCTTCTTTAACATTGATTGCATAAGGGTCAAGATTTGACTCTACGTTTTCAACAGCAACCATAACGTCAGTCACTGTAAGTGCGGATAGATTTGCAACACTGATTAGTGCCGCTAGTATGATTTTTATTTTATTCATATAGTTTTAAAAATTAATGCCATTTTGAATTTCAGCAGGAGGCTCATACTCGTATGACTCCTCTTCTTCTTTTCTTTTTTGCTCGAGCTCGTAATTAGCGTTAGCTTGAGCATAGCAATCAGAGCTCATTTTTTCCCACTCTTCAGTGGTTTGGTCCTGCCACCATGTCCAGCGAGGGCGGATGCCGTGTTCTGATTTATGAGCGTCAGAGTACACTTCCCAAGCTTTGGTCTGATCCCACTCGGCAGGAGTAAGGCACCGCTCACCTTTGGTGTAGTGCTCACTATGGCGGATCATGTCCTCTTCATCGTAGGAACAATACCCGCGCCAATCACCCTCAGGTGCGGCTTCTGCCCAAGCCTTAGACTCAGCACAGATGGAATTAACGTGGTCGAGGAGTTCTTTGGTGATTTTAATACTCATAAATTATTTGCTGTTCTCAATCCTATAATACTATTATATCATACTTTTACCGTTTTTGTCAACAAGTTTATGTTGTTGTCATTGAACAGCTTACGAATTTTAGCATTATTTATTTGTCGAAGACACGCAAATTTGGCTGCGAGGGCCAAAGGTGATTTATATTTTACTTCTTTCTCAATCATATAAATATTATACTATATAACACCTATTTTGTACAGGAAAAAAAATCGTTGACTGACAAAGACTTATGGCAATTACTCAAGAAATTAAATCAAAACTAGCAATAAATGATAGAGGTATCTCGTTTCCTGTTAATAATGATACTCCGCCTCAACCTCGTGATGAAGTCAGTACCTTTAACACTACTGAAAGTGAAGAATCTGAGTTAGTGTGGTCACCAAAGGAAACAGATGTGGCAACCCTTGGTACACCAACGGTCATCTTTGTAGGCAATGTAACGCCCGATTTAATAGACACTGACTTAATAATTGAAATAGATACACAGACTCAATCTGTACACTTAAGTGGATTCTACGGCTTTGATTCATTTCCAAACGTTACATACAAATTTAAAAATACTGATTATAGACCTAGTACATTAGACTCACCGCCTGATCTAAGCTCACCAATTATACCTGGTGAAGCCCCGCCAGAAGCAATAATTTCAGGTTCTGGTTTACCACTACCATTTGATCACCCATATTTTAACAGTTTATTTGAAATTAAAATTGATCCAACATTAACTCAAGACTATAATTATAGCGTAGATTTTATTGTTGAGTTTGATTATTCTGCATTAGGTGCATCACCTTCGACTATAACAACTGATGATAGCCCCGAAAAATACCAATTATACGTTGATACAGTTGAACAAAAAGCTTATAGAAAAGATAGATTTGTATTTAACCAAACAGTAAGAAATTTTACAGGTGAACAGATAGGTGGTTTACTTAGAACTGCTATACAATCTAGTAAGTATAAAGAATTAAATTATGTTCCTCATAATATGTACCACCCGACTACTGGCGAAGCATTTTATGCCTCTACGTATGCACAACATATAGCATATGCAAATTTAGGATATGTACACAATTATCCACAACAGTAGACTCACCCTTATAAATAATATATAATGAGTTTGTTTCTTTTATCTGCTCTGAATTGTTTTGATTAAACCAATTATAATACTTTTTCAACTATAGTCAATCCTTAAAAATATGCCAGCTGTCACAAGAATAGGAGATGCAGATGTTACCCATTGCTCAGGTATGGTAAGAGCCGTAGGTAGTCCAAATGTATTTACAAATTACATTCCAACATCTCGACAAAGTGATGTGAATACTGGACACAAGAAACCTGGAGCTCCATGTCCCGGTCATTCTGCACCAATTGCTGTAGGTTCAAGCACAGTCTTTATTAATGGTTTAGGCTGCGGTAGAATAGGTGATGCAATATCTGGTTGTACTAGCGTTGCGGCTGGCTCACCAAATGTGTTTGCGGGCGGGTAGGTCTTTGTTTTGGATTTACCCTATTCTTTCCACTAAAGATATTAGTACCGTCAGCACATACTAAGTTGTATTTGCGAGTACCTCGAGTGCTCGCCTCGTACGCTTCACGAATCTGTGAGTTTCGTATCATCTTTGATACTAGTATTTATACAAATTTAGAACTTCAGTCTATAACCAACGAAGACTTTATTCTTAAATACATCAGCATCTTTATTGTATAAGTGCATTCCTTGATAACCTATTTCAGCGTAATGGTTACGATTATAGTTCCAAGTAAAAGTTATGCTTGATACAAAAATGTCTTCGACTCTTTCAAGATTAACGCCTTCGTAACGATTGTACTCAGAAAAGTATTCTGTCCGCATCCATAATCCCATAAACGAAACTTCTGTTTTTGGTGTAAATGGATACTTAGCAATTACCATTGCCTTTTGATTTTCCTTTGCATTCCAATAACCAGCACCAGAATCAGATACATCGTAAATTAAATTAAATCCTAGAGTTGTGCCACGAGGTGTAAAGAATGTTACATTACATCCATATACAGGACGACTAGTTGAGTATATATTTCCTGCTTGATTTAAAATTTCTGAAAAGTGTTGACCGTACATCCCTTTAATAACCATAAAGCTATTTGGCACGTATGTTAATTGACCCGTCAGTGTACGTGAATCATATCCGCCTCTGTTACCATTATACTCTAAATCAGACCAAGTACCTATCAGTTCAGAAATAAATCGCCTATTGTGGATTCTTTCAAGCGTTAACGTATGTGTGTGCTTGATAAAGTCACCATTTGTTAAATCATTTCCGAGTGGTAGATTGTCTGACCAAACTTTAACGTGACCTTCGTGACTATACCTAACTTTGTTGAGATAAGTATTCTGCCAAGAGATTGTAGTCTTTCCTTTATACGTAAAGAAACTTACATCCATACTATCTGCAGGATTTACTGACGCATCTACAAAATCTGAAGGTTCTCTTTCGGAATGACTAAGTGAATTAGTAGATTTAACATTTAACCTTGGGCCAAAATCATTCTCACCTTTAACTTTAATAGAACCAAAAATGAATGATTGATCATCAGCTGTTCTTTTACGAAGCTCTATTGCAGGATTAATCGTAACCCTATCTTGAAATAGCTTTCCTTTATACGTAATGTTATGAGAGTGATAAAAACTATCTGCCTTCTCAGTACCATCTGCTTTCATAAAGATGTTATCATCATAAAAAGCACGACTAAAAAAGTTTATTTCTTGGTTAGTACCTAATCCAAAAGCTAGAGTTACCAAGCCACATAATAAAAGTAACTGTCTCATACATTATTTTCTTCTTTTAATTGCTACATATAAAAACAAACAGTAACCTGTTAATAGTGCAAAAGTGTGAGGTTCGGGTATTGATGTAAGATATGTCATATCTACATTTCCTGGCCCATCCATTCGAATCGTACCTGTTCCATTTACTTTAGGATCAAAGGTTGTTATAAGACCATAATAGGTTGTGTTGGTTTCTAAATCTGCGCTTAAAGCAAAAAGTAAATCACCAACATTACTTTCGCCGGTATAATTATCATTGTCATCGTTATCTGCAAAGTATAATGGATTTGTTGGCGTTGCTAAATTTGGTTCTTCATCGTATACATAAAGCATTGTATCTGCTTTCCAATCTGGTGTGTTAGGTGCAATAAATGTATAACCTTGATTCTGAGTATAATCATTGTCTGTACCTGTATAAACGACACCATAGAATCCAACATTCTCTACTGAATATGTGCCAGTTACATCTACGGTAAATGAAGCTAATGCGTAAGCATATTCTCCGTCGTCTTCTTGTGAGCTTCCGTCAGGTCTAAGAAATTCGTATTCTTTGACATCTAATTGAAAACTTTCAAACGAAGTGATTACAGTAGAATATGCTATTAAAGGTAATAGTAGTAATGTTAATAATTTTTTCATTGTTATTTTTTGCTGAATATTTTACCAAGGAAACCGAATAGCTCCCCAAAAATTCCAAGTGATTTACCTAGCCAAGACTCTTTAGGTATAAACATAACAACCACAGCAAGAATGCCAATCAGGCCAATTGCTAATTCAATTAAATTCATTTTACTTGCTTGTAATATTTCTCCTATCATAGTTTTTATCAGTTGTTATATGCTAACATTAGTGCTCCGGCGGGTGAGACAACTATTGCATCTATTGGTGTTATTACTTGTTCGATATCATCTATAATATCGTCTCCGCCTATGTCAGCTATTTGTACGTCTTCTATAGCAATTTCTGACATTTCTAAAATATCTTCAATGTTTATTTGAACATCCATTTCTATTTCTGCAACTTCGACTTCCACTTCTGCAACTTCCACTTCTACTTCTGCAACTTCGACATCAACCATTGAATGCGGTTTAATATCGTCTATCGCATCAATGGATTCGTCTTGTATTTCAATCTCTGGTTCTTCAGAGAGTGGCTCAGGGGCCTGTTCAGAATCAGCAACCAGTATTTCTGGTTCTTCTTCTGCAGATACTTCACTATCTTCGACCACCTCCTCTTTATTTGTTAAAAATGAAAAAAGGCCCCCGCCACTAGATTTCTTCTCTGTTATACCATTCGATTCTGCAGTATTGGTGTTTGTAGCTGATTTTGCCGTCGGTTCGCTTCCGTTAGCTTCGCTCTGAGACGTTTCCGTCTTAGGCTCCTCAGCAGACTCTTCCTCTGCTTGCTCATCTGGTACTGTGTCGTCATCTTGTGTTGGTTCCTCTCCTTGTTGTTCGTCCTCTGGCTCTTCGGATTCTTCATCATCGCCACCACCGAATAGGGCGCTGAATAATCCACCAGATTTCTTTTTGGGTTTTTCTTCTTGAGCTGGTTCCTCTTCGGCTTCTGGTTCCGACTCGTTAGATTCTTCTTCTGCTTCAGGTTCTTCTTTTGGTTCTTCGCTTTCTTCTTCAGCCTCTTCTTCTACTTCCTCAGCTGATTCCTCTTCGCTTTCTTCTTCAGACTCTTCTTCGTCTTCGTCTTCATCATCACCACCAAATAGACCAAATAGGCCTCTTTTCTTTTTCTTCTTGGGCTCTTCTTTTTCTTCCTCTACGGCTTCCTCATTCGAATCTTCGTCCTTTGTATCAGACTCATCAGCGGCCTCAGTGGATTCTTCAGAAACTTCTTCCGTTGGAGTTTCTTCTCCACTCGATTCTGTTCCCTTAGGTAGTGTTGTAGATTCATTGATTTCCTTTTGTTCGGTTGACGGGATTGCAGTACCAGTGGTAGGGTCTATATCAATATCAAGCTCACCAATACCTACGACCGTTGTAAACGCTTCAAACGGATCGTCCCAGTTAAAATTAGGATGTTCTTCTTCGAACTCTTCCCATTTTTCTTCAGCAACTGCAACAACTTCACGTGTTTGTTCAACTACAGTATCTACTTGAAAATACGTTGCTGATGCAATTGCCATAACACCAGCAGTTCCTAGGCTAGCAACTTGAGTGCCAGCATGTTCTAGGAAGCTAGGTGGTTTAGTTAATTCTGAGGTTACAGCTTCGTCAGAGCTCAATTTTATATCGACATCATCACCGTCACCGTCATCAAATTCAAACCCTGGTTGTGTTTCTTTCGCCACAACAACAGAAGCTTGTTTTAAAAGCTCGAGTTCTTTGATTTTACGTTCAGGGTTTCCTAACCTTCGAATGACCGATTGAGCCTGTTCAAGGGTTAGTTCTTCGTCTATGTTTGCTTTTTTCTCTTTCTCTTTAGCCATAACCTCAATTCTATTTATAAAAGTGAGGCTTTTTGAGTGTATAAATAAACATATGTTTGGTTTAATTACAATGTTATTGACAACTCTTGGGGCCACCGGCATGGGGTCGATGCTCAAGATAGTCGCAGGCACCATACAATCAATAAACGATGGAAGAGAAGCAAAAGCAAAAAGAGAAATCGCCAGAGACCTGGCAATGTCTAACTCAGACATTAAATTCCAACAAGCTGTATTTGGTAATAACGTTGATCCAGAGTCTAACCTTTTTACTCGTGGCACTCGTCGTATTATCGCTCTTATCGGGATGTGTAACTTTGCAACCGTCTCCATACTCTGCACCCTCTACCCCGGTGTTGAATTGGTCACCTTCACCCCACCAGAAAATAAAGAAGCAATCAAAGTGTTGTGGGGACTCGTCACCTTCCCAAGTGGAGCAGACGTCACTACCGCCATTACAACCGGACATATTTCTCTGGTCTCAGTCGCCACTTTGGGAGCGATAATTGGGTTCTATTTTACACCTGGCGGAAAGTAAGCCTCAGAGTTAGAACCAATACAATATTTTAGTTGAAGACACATAACTGTGCCTTCATTTAACCACAAAAAGAAACATGAATAAAATACTAAAAAACAAATGGGTAATCGCTGCGGTTGTAGTGGTTGCTGGATACCTATTCTTCTTCTCAGGTAAAGCTGATGCTCAAGAAATTGCGCCTCAAACTTACTTCGATGTAGAGATTGGTCAATATGAAAAACGAATCGATTCTGGTGCTTACACAAGTTCAGAAGATTCTCTATATTATAAAGTCGGAGCAGACTTGCCTGTCTTTAAGGCACTTGGTCTACGCGGCGATTTAGAGTATGTTGATTCAGATTCTTCTGAGCTATACGCTTCAGTAGGAACTACACTAAGTACACCGATCGGTGCACTAGGAACAGGAGTATTACTATCACAGGTTGATGGTAATGAAGATTTGTATGAGCTATATGCTTCATACGATCTCGATGTGCTAGGTTATTTTACCACACAGGTCGATGTTTCTATTGATGAAGATGAAGCAGGCGTTGTTGAAGCCTCGGTTGTTCAACTCCTAATGTCAAGTAAACTACTTGATTTTTATGTTGGAGGCGGATATGGTCAGTCATTTGGTTACACAGATGATTACACATATACACTAGGATTCGTACGAGTCCAGCACGAAGCATTATACGCTCAGTATAATTACTTAAGCAATGATTTGAGCGGAAGCGCTGGAACCAATGACGAGTGGGCAGGTACCCTCGATTTTGGTGTAGCTTTTAGCTTCTAATCTAATTAAATATCACTTAGGCCCCTATAACTTTGTGTTGTAGGGGCCTTTTTGTATAAATAGATATATGACTGGAGATATACTTAACTTTATAAAATCCGTAGGTATACCAATCACAGTAGCGTTAGCGTGTGGTGGATTCTTATTTCTTATTCTAAAATTTATTTTAGCTCAAGTTAAAGACCAAATCACTGGTATATCAAAATCACTTCTTTCATTAGAAAATAAGTGTGATGTAATGAACAACGATATTGTAAAGATTGATTGTTTATTCTCGAGTGCATTTAATGTAGAACCAAACTTACAAAGAATCGCGGCTTCTGAAGGTAAAGAAGACTGCAGAGACGACTAATATGAGCGGAAGAGATTTCACATTTTGGGCAGATACAATTCAAACATTTGGATTCCCAGTTATTGCTTTACTCTTATGTGGTTACTTTATTTGGTATATTTGGGGTTGGGTAACTAAAGAAGTAAAACCAGCTCTTAGCGCGGCAGGTAGTTCTCTTGGAAAACTCAAAAAGCAAATTCAAGCTTTGGATAACGATATGATTCGCTTAGATATGAAGCTTAAAATTCTTATTCAAGAAAGACATATTACAGATAAACATCGTTCTAATATTGATATAGAAAGCAACGATTAATCGTAAGCGTTGATGGACTTTAAAGATACAAGTACAGTTTATCAATATTACCAATCTGAATTGGAAGAAATTCTAAAACACAAATGGGTCGAATCAGAAAAAGCCGGCAAAGATGTCGGCTTTAGTTTTGCACTCACGGATTGGATAAGACATCACCGTAAAGCCTGGCGAGAAAGCATAAAAAAACCTCATCAATAAGATGAGGCTTTTTGTTTAAAGAACAGGTTATTTAACCGGCTTTTTCTTTGGTGTAGGTTTGGCCCTAGGCTTAGGCTTGGGCTTAGACTTTAGCTTTGCTAATTCTTTTTCTGCTTTTTCTGCAGCTTCCTTAGCTTCTTCAACCACCTTGTTTAACTTGACGATATTATTTCGGGCAACTAGTGCTCCAACAATAAAACCGACAACGAATGTAATGATTAATGTTACCATAATATTTGATGTTTATTTGTTATTCAGTTACGGCTGCGGGTGCATCACATGATGCTCCATCTGTAGAGCAACAGCCACCTTTTAATGCATTAAATACAACCGCTAATACGATTACACCAATGACGATTAAACCTTTTTTGCTTTTGGCAAGTGTTATTAATTTTTCCATTTATATTTTTTCTTTGTATATTTGCTGAATCATTGACTCGAATTGTTCAATTTTATCAAGTCTATTCGGCCAATAGATATATTCTTTTTGGGGATTTTTCTTTAAATTATTTAGTAGTGGCGCAAAAGAGTTATAAAGCTTATCAAGCTTTTTGTACAAGGCACTAGTATCTGATGTAGCATTAGCTACTTTCTCTTGTGCCTGTTGAATTACATCCAGTTCATTTTCATCAACTGTTGTAAAACCGAAGTCAAATATTTCGTTACTCATAGAGATATTTATATTGTGGGTTAAAGTACTATGTTACATCTGTTAACATATGTATAGTTTATTTATACTTTACGAACTCTCTGCAGGTTGTTCAACTTTTTCTTTTGGTTCTAATTCTTTTAGCTCTTTTATTTTTTCAATAAGCTCTGGGTGACTCCATTTAGCGTCAACATCTCCCATAGCATGGCGAATCTCCATTATTGAGTAAACAGCCTTAGTGTATAAATTACGAAAACTTTCTACGCTTTCTTCTAATTGTTTTTTTGTTACTTTTTGTTTTTTTGGTCTATTCATCTGTAGTTGTATTTAGCATATTATAAAGTTGTTCGGGCCAAGCACAAGCAGCATGATGCAAACCTGCGCACAGGCCTGATATACCACCAAGTATAACCACGATAGGTAATGTAATAATAATTGCAATGTATGTTAAGATTTGTTTCATTGTTTACTGTATTTTCTTTGTATTTCTTTTTCTTGAACTTCAGCTTTAAAACGTTCTAACCAATAAACTTGTTTTTCGAGTTTATCCATTCGCGCTTTCATTTTCTTCCACTCATGGTCAAATGTCCATTTGTCGTCTTGTGCGTATGTTGGCATTATA
>Ga0181400_1000152_pt1 | contig 27572 bp, 38 predicted proteins | sample 23SPOviralmetaG_FD_130129 | JGI IMG/M metagenome (GOLD analysis project Ga0181400, IMG submission 130129) | Marine viral communities from the oligotrophic San Pedro Time Series (SPOT) site, San Pedro Channel, CA, USA - 23 SPOT_SRF_2011-06-22 | ecosystem: Environmental > Aquatic > Marine > Strait...
CACCAATACGCATCTGGTCAGATACAAACAAGTTTGCGTTAACTGTTACATTCCCGCCATTAACTTCAAGTCTCTCTGTGCCACCTGCAACAACTCTCCACTGATTATCAGCGTGGAACTGCATATAAGTGTCTGTATCGCCTTCATGAACAATCTGATCTACACCAACAATGTCATTGTTATTCATATCAAGTTGGCTGTTTGCACTTCTTCGCATAAAGGTAGATTCATGCTGTCCATCAACTGTATCAGCATCTAACCCTGAGCCTGAGCCATCGTTTCCTGCGTTCCAGACAGTGTTGTTGTTTACTTTAACTGCGCTATTACCTGCTGTACCAGGATTTAGATCAATCTTATTAATCAAAGCTGTACCGCCTTGACCAATGTAGATTACATTAGAGGATTTTCCTATCAGCTTACGCAGATAACCATCATCTTTTGTATAGATATAATCGCCATGATCTATTACTAATGGTGCAGTTTCGGTATCTGTCCCTGCATTAAAAGAGCCGCCCTGTAAATAAAGACCGCTTGAAGATGTATCAAAAGCATCACTTCTTAAGAAACTACTACCCTGAATACCATCAACAGTGTCAGCATCTAAACCTGAGCCAGAACCATCTACTGTTTTGATTTTCGTCAATACATCTGAGGCTGTATAAGAACTAGAAGCTAACTTAGCATCTAATGCAGATTGCAAGCCATCGACATTGCTAATGATGTGGTTGTGAGAATCATCGGCAACAGTAACATTAATACTTGTAGTACCTGAGCCACTAACATCACCTGATAGTGTGATGGTTTGGTTGCCTGTTAAATAACCAGCAGAAGCATGGTTGCCCCAACCGTAGGCTGTATTCCAGTTAGTAGAGTTGCCGCCTGTTGCGGTCACTGTGCCAGTAACGTCTATTCCTGTGGAGGTGGTGGCTAGTTTAGTTGCATTGTTGTAGCTTAAATCTACAGAACCGTTAGCATTAAACTTAGCCATGCTTTCGTTATCAGCACTCTGTATCCATACAGCATCAGATGCTCTTACATATAAAGAACCTGCGCCAGTGTCAGTAATAAAGCTGTGGTTGCCGTTATGGTAAATCTGTAGGTCAGACCCTACACCGAAGATAGCCTTGTCGTTGTCTCCGAAGTTAATATCAGCAGAGGTCGTCATACCGTCTGTGGTAATAACACCTGTGACGTCTATGCCTGTGGATGTAGTTTCGAATTTAGCTACATTATTATGGTAAAGAGTTACAGCACCATTACTTCTAAACTGTAATCCAACTTCATCATTTGTGTCTGTGATCTTTACGTATGAAGAGCCTCTTAATCTAAGCTCTCCCTGCCCCTGATCTGAAACATAACTATTACCACCATCATGATAAATCTGTAGGTCAGAGCTTGCACCGAAGACAGCTTTATCGCTGTCTCCAAAGGATATGTTACCGCTTGTTGTCAAACTATCAGTTTTGATACCACCACTGACTGCTATACCGTTTGTGCCAAACTTTGCATCTCTCTGAACGCCAGAATCAGGGTCGCTATATGATGCGCCAAACTTTTGTTCAGCCGTAAAAGTTATACTGCCAAAAGCAGTGTCAGAAGTATCACTACGCAAGAAACTACTAGCTTGAATACCATCAACAGTGTCTGCATCAAGACCACTACCTGAGCCATCATTACCAATATTCCAATAATAACCACCCTCTTGTCCGTCTAACCTATCAGCATCTAAACCAGAATATTGACCGTCTAAGCTTTTTACTTTATTAAATACATCTGATGCTGTATAAGAACTAGAATCTAACTTAGCATCTAATGCAGATTGTAAGCCATCGACATTGCTAATGATGTGGTTGTGAGAATCATCGGCAACAGTAACATTAATACTTGTAGTACCTGAGCCACTAACATCACCTGATAGTGTGATGGTCTGGTTGCCAGTTATATAGCGACCATCAAGATCAACTGTCAGATCAGATAGCGAGCCTGTTCTACCTGCTGTAAGAACACCTGTAGATGTAGAAAAAGCTAAGGAATCAACGTAATCATTAGTATCAGAATCACCGCCTACTTCAACAATAGACTCAGTGCCATCATCCTTTTTAATAAACATCTTACCGTCATAGGTATTAATAGCTACTTCGCCTAACTCCAACTGAGAGGTAGAAGGCGAAGACCCTTGAGTAGACGATCTCTTTAGTTTAATTGTTTGTGCCATATATATGGATTCCTACTAATGCGTATATACGCAGAATTAACTTTAATTAAAAAGTACCACCATCCAATGTGTAAGTAGCTGTGCTTGAGTTACCTGTTGTAATTAATACTGAAGAAGTTGCAGTACCAGTACCAGTGTCACCATGAGAAGTTACTTCCCACTGATTATTAGACTCACTCCAGTATATCTGAACGTCAACGTAGTTACCTCTGTTTACGCTAATACCACCATCTTGCGTGGGGTTGTTACTTCCTAGATTGCTGTTTAAGTTAATAATGTTATCAGCTAAGTTTATTTCCTCAGTGTTTACGGTAGTCATAGTACCATTAACAGTGAGGTTACCTCCAACAGATAAATCATTTTGGAAGGTACTGTTTTGACTTACAGTAAGATAACCATTAATAGTACTGTTCTGACCTGCTGTACCTATGTTAAAAGGAGCATCATTAGCTGTAAGGCTATCAGTTATATCTAAACTACCGTTAACTGTATGGCTATCTGAATCTGCATTACCTAGAATTACATTACCTGTAAAGGTACCACTTGCAAAAGTTGGAGATGCTGTAGTAGCTACAGACTGGCCTATACTAACTACATTGCTTCCGCTTATAGTTACACCAGTACCACCAGTGTATACCTCACCGCCATGCTCGTCAATCATAGTAACGATGTCAGCAGGGGAATAGCTTCGTAATGATGTGTAAGTTCCTTGAAGGAGCTCGGTATTACTAGCTTGTTGAGGATTAACTTCTGCGTTTTCTTCTACAGTATTGAGCTTATCTACATAGATTTTACCACCTACGATGTCATTAATTTCATTACCCGCAGTAGTCCCTGGTCTCCCAATAAACAACTTTCCTTCGTTGCCTGAAGTACCAGTATGAAGATATGCAAACTCACCGTGGTTTAGCGTAGGTACGGTATCATTATTATGACTTCGTTTTATCTGTATAGTTTGTGCCATTAGTATTTCTTCCTTGTAATTCTAAAAAGTACCGCCCTGTATGGGACTAACATTACTTAGATAGTTCTCATCGTTATTAAATTCAGATACATTAGAGTAAGTAGTATCGGTAAACACAGCATTTTGAGGTACATTTGTTAATACTTGAGGGTCATCTACTTTGTCATCTAATGCAGATTGTAATCCCACAACATCATCAATGCCTTGATTCTTTATACTGTCTGCCGCGTCTTCTGCCCTCTCTGCCGCATCTTCTGCTTGTCTAGCTGACTCTGCCGCACTTGCTGTATAAGGGGCTGTTGAGTCTTGATAGTTCTTATAAAAGCCTGCCATCTTCTACCTCTTCGGACGTATGCCCAAAGTTGAGCCTGAGAACTCAGCTTTGTTAGCCATGTTTTCAATTTCAGCCGCCGCTCCTCTAAACTTACCTTCAAAGGCCGCCGCCTCTTCTGGGTTTTTAGTATATAACGATAATTCAGCTAAAGCACCATACAATAAAAGATCAGTGCCATATTCAACAAACCAGTTAGAATCTGTGTCGTTAACCAAAGGGTTAAGAGCAATGTAGTAATACAAGTCAGCTTGATTAACTGCATTGTTAATAGGTGCTACAAAGAATCTATTCTGTTGTCTAGCAAAGTATTTAGGAAAGCCGCTGTCCGTTTGTTTACCCACAACAAGGGGTAAGTCTTTACGCTCTAGGTCGTAAGTCCTGCCTCCTACAGAAACAGATAGTGCTTTAGCTTCTAGGTAATCTGTAGGTAGGTTTATTGTTCCTTCTGAAGTAATGGTAAGAGACTGATACCCTTCAAGAACAGGAATACGCAAGACGCGATTAGCTCGCTCCTGCGCTAAGTTTATAAAAGAATCAAAGGTAGTATCTGAAATATCTGTACGATTACTCCAATCCTTTACAAGTGTTCTTAACTGTCCTAAGTTAGTAACTGCCATTATATCCGTCCGTGGTCTGTTCTAAGTTTTAAATAGTCAGCACTTCTCAACCGAGCCATCATCTTTGCCTTTAAATCAGGATCATTAAATAGCTGTTGCATTGTGCAGTTCCACTCATGACACCATGCGTTAATTAAATTGAGAGGTATGGAAGCTACCTTACGACCAAAGGTATCTCTGTCTGTTCTTCGGTTAAGGTTATTGTTTGCTTCTATTTTGTTACGCTCAAGGATTGAGCTAAAGTCTTGAGTAGTGCCGAGTGTGATTGTGTCATCATTGTTTTTAATAATATGTGTTTTAACGTCAGACATATATACCTCGGAAAAGAAACTAGGCTACCCCGAAAGATAGCCTAGTGTATTACTTACTTATGCACCCGCTACGTCACGGATAACACCAGAAGCCGCTTCGTTTTTAGAACACAAAGTGTATTCTACAAGCATTTGCTTCGAGTCTGCATCACCTGTTTTAGCTAGGTCTACAGTCTGGAAGTCTCGGTAGAAATCTACAGAGAACATATCAGGCTGAAGAACAACTACTGCATCAGTTAACATGTGACGGTTTGGAACAACAGTTAACTCGCCGTAGTCAGATACGTAGATGTCAACTGCGTTTACAACAGTCTTTGGATCAACTGATTTGTATTGGTTAGCTGTGCCAGTGAAGTCAGTTAGTTCTGCTTTACGAGCCGCGCCACACATGATTACTGATGGGTTACCACCTTGTTCCCAGATGTCTTCAACAACTTCTGTTAACAAGTCTTCAGTAAAGTCACGATCAGTACCTGCTGTGTAAGTGTCAGTACCGTCACCAGTAGGAGCCGCACCGTTTGCGCCAACTAGACAGTTAGTACCCAACCAAGAGTATACTGAACCTAGCTCACGAGCCGCTGAACCAGAACCTGCCGCTTGTGCTTTATCAACACCAACAAGGCTGAACTCCATATCACGCTTAAGCTCTAAACCAACTTTAGCCATTTGATAGGCCATCTCTGAAGCACGACCTGCCGCATCAGAAGCTTCGTTAGAACCAGAAACGCTTACAGTTTTACTAGCGATCTGCGTGTAGTTACCAACGCGAGTAGAAGAAGCCGCTGAAGCCGCAGGAGCATCCGCACCTTCAATAACTTTGTTGTCAGCCGCAGTAGCTAGGCTATCGACTTGCCACTCATAGTAAGTACCGCTAGTAGAGCCTTTACCTACGTTAGACATGAATGGAGTATCGGTTGGAGAAATGTTGTAAATAATATCCGCTAGGTCTTCTCTAATACCTACTGCGTCATAAGTCTTATAAACTGCCATGATTAAATTTCCTTATAAATAAAAGTTAAGAGGTTAAAGACAGAATGGCACTTGCCGCATCTGTCACTTTGCCAGAGCTTTTTAGCTTTTGTCGTTGTTCCTTAACGGCGCGAGCTTTACGTGTTTGTGACGATGCAGGCGTTTTTGATTTTACTTTCTTCTTAACAACAGGTTGTCTTTTCTTTTTGACGGTTGCCTTATTGCTAACAAGTTCATCGTACAATCTAGCCTTATTAATTAACGACACATCACGCGCTGATACTACATTGCTTAGGTCAGAGTCTGAATAACCCTGTTCCTTAGCATAGTTAATAACAGCCTTTTGAAAGTCAGGAGAAAGCCATTCAGGTATTAAAGTTGAAAGCTTCTCTTGCTCTTGTTGTACTATCTTATCTCGCTCTTCCTTTTGCTGTTGTTCAGCTTGTGCTTTAGCTTGTTGAAAACCTGCGACACTTTGTCGTATATTGTCTTCAATATCTTGAACACGTAATTGCTGTTTAACATAAGCAACAGGATCAGCTTCTTTATCAATAGTACTTAACAGTTCTTTAGCCTTATTAACCTCCGCCATTTGAGTAGTAGCGGCTAGTTCCATAAGTTTCAGATACTGCTGTCTTTCCGCATTAAGATTAGTCTTTAGAGTATCAAGCTCTTTAGACTCTTCTTGTAGCTTCTGGACACGCTTTGTGTAATTCTGTTCGAGCTGATATCCTTTCTTTAACTCTTCGAGGTTGACTTCATACTCTTCCCCATCCACCTTTACGGTGTGTAGGTTTTCTTCTGTAGTCATCTCTTGAGCTTCAGACTCTACTTCAACTTCGTCAGAATCCCCCACTTCAACGTCACCTTCGTCTTCTTCCGTTTCGACTTCGGTATCTTCCTCTGCTTCAGCTTCGACTTCCTCGTCTACTTCCTCAGCAGTGACCTCTTGAGTTTCCTCTTCGAGGGTTTCTTGCTCTAGCTCCTCCCCTTTCACTTGCTCTTCTTCAGAGGGTGTAAGAAGTTTAGCTACGGCTTCATTTATTGTAAGATTCTCATTGACATCCACTTGGGGTAGTCTCCTATGTAGTTCTATATAAGTATATTATACCATACTTTAAAGTAAAAGTAAAGCTTTATTTTACTTTTTGTTGATATTCATAATTAGATACGTATCCTTCAATAACTTCTTCTACCATACCTATTGCTTTCTGCAAATGCCACAGGTCATCTCGCTCGTCTATTTCTACTGAGTTTGCCCATGCTCTTGCAATATTAGATTGTATATCAGAAAACACTTCAGGCAAGAGGCCTCCTCTCAGAAGCTCTCTAGCCATGTTTACTTTTTGTTCAGGATTCATTACTCACCACTCATTCGTAATTTACTATCACCAATACCTACTGGTCGTTTTTGTTGAGCTTCAAGTCCAAGTTCTGCCGCTTCTTTCTTCTTCATCCATTCAAACTTCTCACGCTCAAACTTCATAGCTTCTAGCTTGAGTTGTAATTCTGTTTGTTTCATCTGAGCCTCTGCTTGCTGTGCCGCCGCTTGTACTTGCTTCAACTGAGCGTCAGCCATGTCCTTCTGAGATTCACCCTGAGCCGCAATCATATCTGGGCTTGGCTGTGGTTCTGGTGGCTGTATCTGGCTAGGATCACCGATAAACTTAGAAGGATTGCGATAGCCTGCATTCTTAATAAACTCACTCGCTAGTGCGTGTATATGTTCTGGTTTAATCAAGTAACCACCTTGAGTATCACCTATACCTCTAAGCATTGTTGCAATGTTGTTTAAGTGCATAAGCTGTTGGTCTTTGTTTTGATTACCTAAGCCAACGGTTACAGCCATATCAAATCTATCTTTCCAATCGTAAGGAGAGACAGGTACAAACTTACCTCTAAGCTTAACAATATCTACTTCAGTGTTGTTAGTACGGATTAGACGGTATAGCTGTAGGAATAACTCTTTAACACCTGTCTCTGCAAAGATGCGAGCAATAAGTTGAATCTTTTCTTGAGAGGCTGTCATAACTTGGTTGACTGCCGTGGCCGCTGTGTTAGAAGTTAAAGCTGATGGGTCTAAGCCTTGATTCATTCTAGACACGCCCACACGGTCTTCTCTTTCCTTGTCTAACTCATTTAGGAAGGGGAAGGTAGCCTGACCTAGCTGTGGCACTGGAAGCTGTCTAACAGCACCCTGTACCTTCTCACGGACAATACCACCAATACGGTTATCAATAAGGTCTTGTAGGTTTACTTGGTTTTCTACTGCGGCATATCTACCTGCATTAGATAATGCTAGGTTATCAAGAGTGTGTCTCCACATCTTACTTCTAATCTCTTGGATATCTTTTACAAGATCAGCAACACTAACGCCTGTAAACTTATGAGGCATCATGATTGGAGATAGGTTGATTACAGGTACAGAACCTACTTCTTGTTTTTCAAGTACAACATTACCTACGCTGTGTACTTCAAATAACTTCATCTTGTTATCTGAGTCATCAAACACTTTAATCCAAGCTTTGACATATTCAGCGATGGTGTCATTGGAGTAGTCTCGTGTTTCATCTACGTCACCAAAGCGAGCGTCCTCTACTTCTGTCTTTGCGAGGTTTGAGCTGTGTCCTGTGCTAATATCATCTTTATTATATCCTGCATCAATAAGCGATCCAATACTAACTTCTTGGACTCTGGCAACAAAGTCCGAATCTTTAATGCTTTTACTTCGCGCCTTAATCCTAAACTCAGAGGATGGAATATTGTCAATGACTGGCTTACCACGATAATGGTTACGGCGTACAGTAACATCGTATAGATCGGGGTCTTCTTCGTTGATTCCTTTCTCGACAATTTCTAAGTTCTCATCTTCTTCTAAAGCTACTAGTTCGCTATCTTCAATTCCTACAAAGTTCTCAATATCACATAGTTCATCTTCTTCCCAACTCACTTCTACTAATCCGTTCTTCATTAGAAGTGCATCTTTAAACCATGTGTACAATACGTTAAATCCATCACACCGCTTATCAAAGATATAGTTTAAGTAGTCCGTTGCCTGCTGTGCCGCTTCTTCATCCTCAGCACCTGTAGGTTCAAACTCTACAAAAGTATCTCCTGATGCAAATACTTTCATGAGAGAAGGCATAATACCCTCTACTGTTTTTAAAGTATCTCTAGTTACTACGCCTGAAAACCCATCCTCTTCATCGCCGAAAGGTTTACCATAGTAGTAGTCCAGTGCTTCTGATTGTTGGTCAGATAAATCACTGTTTGCCCACGAGTCAGCAGAGTCAAGCTCTTGTCCGACTAGTTGAGCTAATACTTCATCAGTTATGCCCTTTTCCATTTATACATTACTCCAGTTTTTAATAGGGAGAGACCGATCGCTATAATCAGTCCAGTTCTGTGATTTACCTGCCACTGCAAACTGAGCGCACATTACTGCGTAGCGTGTAGCACAAAGTATATCATCTTTTATTGGTACGATCTTTCCATCTTTTCTGTGGTATGCTCGGAACTCTTTGAACCATTCTTCAAGATGTCCAAACACTTTAAACCTTCCTGTTTCCATGCGCTGTAGCATTTCCATAATAGAAGGTTCTATAAAGTTGTTACCCTTACCTGTGTCTCCTGATGCTTTTGGATTACGTGCCCAGTCATGCAACATGTTAACACCCTGCTCTCGATACTGTTCAGCAAGGCTCACTCCGCTTCCCTTATCGCTCTGTAAGCCATCTTTAGGCCAAGCCACTGGTATCCATGAGGGTCTTTGTTTAATGGCCGCAGAATGGATTATAGCGGTCTCCTGACGGTTTGCATACACATCGTAAACGTAATATGTATCGCTCTCCTCATCTATAGCTATCCAAGCAACAGCTGTAGGGTGGTCATATCCAAAGTCAAGACCTGCAATTCTTTTCCAATGATCTGGTATTTCAAAGGGATCAACAATCAACTTATCTTCTGATACTGGGAATACAAGACCAGAACCAAATACAGGGATACCTTGACTGCGTAGCTTACGCTCGTGCGGTGGATACTGAGCTAGTAGTTGTTCTTTAGTATCCTCGTCTAGGTGAGGAGCATCGTCCCACGTAGCCTGTACTAACTTCTGCCCTGCTTTAATATCATTCATGAATTGGTTTACAACAGGAGTCATACCGTCCTCTGGAGTAAACGTCATCATTACATATCCGTTTGTTGCTACGGTACGTGTAATACACTGAGTGTAGATGTTAGAGGGTGGTTGCTCATCAAGCCAAATCCAATCTACTGGTCTACCGTAGAACTTCTCTTCACCCATCTCATAGGACTTAAAACCAATACGAGACCAGCCATCAGGGTTTCCGTTCTTGTCATAGTGTTGAACCATGACACTATCATACGTATTACCTGTAGCCCCTCTTCGTCTTGTCTTCTCACCAATCATTGACAGAGGAACCATACCTGTACCCCACATGTCCTCACTCTCAGCAAGACCAAACAATTCTGTCTGTAGGATATCTCTGGTGGTGTCGTTAGATACACCCGCCGCCCAACAATATATGGGCTTATCAAATCTATTACCTTCCCACCAATCAGGATATAAACCTGTTAAATGACAAGCTGTAATGTATGCTCCGCTAGTAGACTTACCAATCTGGTTAGCACACATAGCCAATACCTGATGAGCATCGCTAGTAGAATTAGCTAATCCTTGTTGCCACTCGTAGAGGTTGAAGTGATCCTTCTTATTAAACTTAACTCTTTCTTTCTGTTCCCTGAGTAGTTCAAGAAGACGCTTCTGCTGATCCTTTGGAATACGAGCAAGCTGTTCTGGAGAAAGGTCTAAGTTCACTCTTCTTCTGCTTCCGCATTAATTACAGGGTTCTTGTTTAATATGGACAGCAACTCGTTCTGTAGTTCTTCGTCTTTAAGGTCTTTAGCTTCTTTGTCTGTTACAACCATCTCCATAGGTTTATCATAGCCTGCTCTATAGAGAATGTCTTGTTGCGCCTTTAACCGTATAGATTCTTGTTTAGCCGTTTGAGCTAATTCAATAATACCTGTTAAAGCCATAGGGACATGAGCACCAATGCGTTCCTTTACCATAGACTCAACAAGTCTCCAGTTATCACGTAAGCGAGACATAGCTGTCCCTGCGCTGTTCGGTGAATAACCTGCTTGTGTCCATGATTGTCTTGCGTTACCAGACTCAACATAATACGCGACAAACTGAAGGAACTGTTCATTTACATTATATTCATCAGGGTCGCTCTTCTTGAGTAGACGCACTTTCTTTCTCATATCTTTATCAGACATTTACTACCTCTAGCATCACTGTCGTTACATGCTCGATACAGTCGGTACATGCACGACACCGTGTTGTTATAGACGATGACAATTAGCTATAAGGTTTATTGTATATAAATATAAACAATCAACTCTAATTATCTTTAATTAACTTTATAGTATATTATACCACACTTTAAAGCAGAAGTCAATAGGCAGACACATGAAAGTTTCATTATCTCGCCAGAGAGAGCATCTAACCTTCCCCCTACGCCGACTGTGTAGCAATAAGAGGGTGGGGGTGTCTATGCCGATCGTCAACGTGACCGAAACAGCCTGACCAGTCACGCCTTTATAGTCACAATGGAGTTTTACATTGGCGTGTGTGTGTGGTAGTTGAGCGTTGAATAGCCTATCTAGATATGCCTAATTATGGTTATAAGCATCTACGTTTTAGATAACTTTTTGATATATCAATATATTTAGATGCTATCGCTCAGTAGGTCTAGAATGCCATATAAGCTCGATTATGAAAACGAATAGCACGATATAAATAAAAAGATCGTTGATTCTGAGGCAAGCTAGGCACCTTCTCGAGCGTGTTTGGTTTTGTAAAATCGCCTAAAATCGCCTATATTCGCCTATAATATGACCCGATTGGCTAGATGGGTCACCCCTTTTAACTATAACTAGTTATAAGCTATTGACTATAGATGATAAGTGTTTACTATAGGTACCTCAACTCAATTAATTAAAAGGTAATTATTATGAAAAACTCACTAACTGTTAAAAACGCTCAACTTCTAGCTGATAACTTTATCACTGCCCAAGGCACTCGCGACACTGTTATGGAAATCCTTATAACTGGTTATAATGCTCACCTAGACAAAGACGCGAAAGCAACCAAGTTTCTAGTGTCATTTTGGGGTTGTGTTGCCAGTGACAAGAAAGCACTAGCAAGCCTTCGCACTATGTTCAATCGAGTGTCTAAAAAGATTAACAAGGAACGTGGTGTTTCGGAGCTTGCTTGTACTATCAAAGACGGCAAAATAGTTGAAGTAACGCCACGCAACAAATCAGGCAAGGGTGGACAAGGTGAAGGTGAGACCGCCGATAATGGCTCAAGCGTTGAAACTATCAAAGCCGATAGCCTAGCCAAATATAAACTAGCTATGCGCCAACTCGAATCAATGCTCAAAGCCGAAAAGGACGAAAAGAAGGCCGAAGCACTGGATGTCGCCCTAAACCTATTAGCGAGCAAGTGCGCCTAGTATGACAATAACAGCTAAGCAGGGACGCTTTAGGCTGTTATAACCAGTTATAACTATTGACTCAGTAGTTATAACTGGTTATAATTATTAAAACTAAGTGAGGTAATTTATGAATAAGTTTACACAAAAAGCAGTGTTTAATCGGTTTATGCGCGAATATTACACGCATTATAATCATTATCTAGCTCAGGATATTGCGAGGCTCAAGCATATAGTTGAGAATGGGTACGATGGGTTACATGATGACCCTGTATATAATCTGATCTTGAAATATAAACAAGAGTATGAATTTAAATGCGAGGTTCTAACCGATCTACTGAATGAATTATTCTCGATCAAGTACCGAGCATTCTATACAAACTACGACCGCTCAAATATTATACTGGCTGAGAGATCGCTTGAGTTAGTAGGTAAGCGGTTGGAATTAGAACGTAAACTAAGAGGCGAGGAGGTGTAACATGGCTGGGTTTAAATTGTGGGAAGGGAACAGCTTGCTAACTGGCAAGCCTATCGTAGTGATCGTGACAATGGGTGGTAACAATCCCAAAACTGATAACGATTTCAAATCAATGGTGCAGACTTGGATATTGTGCCGAGATGTTGAGCCGAATATTGCTGTTAAAACTGGTGAAGATGAAGATGTTTGCGGTAACTGTATACAGCGACCAAGCCTAGGCGGTGCCTGCTATGTACGCACCTACCAAGCTCCGTTGACAATATGGCGAGCATATAAGCGGGGTAATTATAACTCAGTTATAAATCTCGAAAGCTTAAACGGTGCAGAGTTGCGACTGGGTAGCTATGGCGACCCTTCTGCCGTACCGTACGAGGTATGGCGCAATCTGATTGACAAGGTACAGCCTAGACTAATGACTGGATACACGCACCAAATGTCGCACCGAGCATTTGACAAGCGTATGGCTGATATCTGTATGATCAGTGCAGATACGCCCAAGGTCGCACTAAAGGCGCACGCTGAGGGATTCCGTACGTTTAGAATGACTAGCGACTCAACTCAGTTGCTACCGAATGAGATTGTATGTGTCAATGAAACTGAGGGTACTAGCTGTATAGACTGTGGTCTGTGCGATGGTGCGAATGACAAGCCGAACATCGCCATACTAGCGCATGGTTCTAAGGCGAGTAGTTATAATAAGAAGTATGAAAAGATCAATGTAATTAATTTATAACTAGTTATAAGGAGAAGTATGATGAATATGTATGAAAGAGAAAAGCGAGCGTATAAGTACCTAGCTCAGAAGAAGTACGAGCGAGAGTGCAAGGCTGATGAAAACTGGGAAGCTATAATTGTATCAGGTGCTGTACTATTTACAGTGATGTTGATGTATAAAACTGGGAGTGTGTTGTTATGAATTATTCAGTATGGGTAGGTGGCGTTGAGGTTAGTGCCAACCTAATGTATAAAAAGGAAGCCGAACGTGTAGCTAAGATGTGGCGCGCTGATGGCTATGAGGATGTGCAGGTGATGAGTTATGAGGGATATGTTGAGGGGTATGTGGCGTGTGTGGGCTAAATCACTGGGCGAGAAGTCTGGTGCTAGTGATCAAGAGGCTGATTGTATTGCGATTGTGCGTAGTATAATTGTAGGCTTGAACTTTATCACCTGTTTGTTTATAATCGCAGGTGTAATACATAATTGGTGAGGTGTAATATGAAAACTTATAGCAGTGCGTATGATGTAATAATTGAGGCGTGTCGAGAGGCAGACAAGATGGGTAATCCTGCTTGGCTTGAAGACATAATTGATATAGCTATTGATGTAGCTCCCGAGTTGATGGATTCTGAGGAGTGGCTGTCGTTATCTACTAAACTTACTGAGGAGAAGTACTAATGAGTGGTTTAGACTTAAGATATACAGTGTATGTGGATACAGTACAGGTAGAGGGTCGAGCTCTGACTAGGGATGAAGCTGAAAGTATAGCTGACTACTACGAGGGCGAGGGCTTTGAAGATATACAAATTTATGATCTATTTTTACAGGAGATAGTGTAATGGAAAAGGCTCATTTAAATCTAATCAAGTGGGGTCTCGAAGAGGGTTACTCTATCGAGGTGTATGGTGAAGAAGAGTATCTAGACTATGCGGGAGGTAACTATACTGAGGCTGTCGAGGCTGTCGAGGCTTGCGATGGTGGGCTGATACAGTTGGTCGTGCCTGATGGTGACCCTGTAGCGTGGTTCCGTTATGTATTCGACTGGAATCAAAACCCTGATGAGATCATTAATGATTGGGGCATCAATGAAGTTAGTGATGCTTGGGATAAACAGTACAATAATTTGAGAGGTAACTAGTGATGGAGTTTATTAATATGTTTGACAAGTGGATAAATGAGAGGGTGGCTAAGTCTATTGAGGAGCAGGCCAAACTACACGAGCGTGATGCTAATCGTATAGCTACACTGGAGCGTAAGGTATTGCAACTAGAAAGCGAAGCTATCAATAGGCTAGATTATATTGAGTTGCGGTTGCTACAGGTTGACACAGACCTTGCAGGTATTGATGAGCATAATGGCGATCTTGACTCCAGAATAGATGAGGTCGAGTATCTGACTAGTCATCTGAGGGTCAGGGTAGCTGAGGTTGAGGAAATTGACAGCGATGCCCAAGCTAAAGTGCGTAGGTATGTACGAGAATACTTTGACTCGGCTCATATTAAAGTAACGATTGACAAAGAAGTAATATAGTAGTTGACAGCTCCCCTTAATTATCTTACTATAGGGGAGATCTAATTAGGTACGGGTAATGGAAGAGGTAATTGATATGATAGTGTTTAGATATGCAAGTAAGAAAGAGTTGAAAGAGAACATCGGCAAGCCGTTAAAGTATTTAGAGACTAGCTTGTTTGGTGCTGAGTATGTCAGCGATGGTATGTTAACTGGTGCTAATCGCCCACATATAACTGGTCTGGGTAGAGAGTTCTTTGCTCAGGTAACTATGGAAAACAATTTAATAAAGGCGGTGAAGTAGTATGAATAAATATATAATCCACACAAATCTAGTCAAGACAAACACTTACAGTGTTGAAGCAGAAAACGCAGAGATTGCTAGAGATAAATTCTATGAGTGGAGCGATGTAACTGAGATTAGTTCTAAGCACCATACAGAAGACGTAGAAGAAATTTATATTGACCCGTTAGGAGAATGATGATGAATGATGTTCCAATTATATTTCAGTATTATACCAAGGCTAAAGCTGAGGCTACCTTTCCTTTAATCGAGGCTGACTCTACTGAGGCTGATATACGTCAGTCTGCTTGGGTCTATGCTTTAGACCTGATGCGTAATGACCCTGAAGTTTTGACTGAGGCTTTTATAGGCGAGTATTTAGATACTCTAGATGATATGCGTAGTTATCATGGTGCAGTCATTCAGGCTCTGGCTGATGAGGATTATGTCTCAATGGGTAAGTTAGTTGAGGAGGCTGTGGGTGGTCTTATCAATCGGACTGTTGACTATATTGAAGAACACATTAGAAACTTGGAGGTTTGATATGGCTGTTCATGTATTAGGTAGAGTGTTAGCTAATGAGTTTCGCAGTGGTGTTGGTTTTGATATTGAGTTTACTAATAGCCGACCTGTCTGGACTTATGATGCTAGTAACGGTGAGTTGAATGTAATGTGTTTTGAGGGTGTAGTTATACTGGTTCCTTTCTTCACCCTATTGTTTGGTAAAGTATATTCTGTGGAGGATTTGTGATATGAGTAAGGTATTGTACGATGAGTTGATGGAAGCTATCAAGCTGTCTATGGATACAGTGGAAAGCTTTGAAGATGAGATGGTGTTATATAATCTAACTTGTGAGTTGTCCCAAGCTTACCCTCTACTACGGGGAACAGGTTGTGAATAGTGGGTGGGCGAAGACACATCACTCATGTGATAGATGTAGTAGCAGTGATGGTGCATCGACCAATCATGATGGTTGGACTACGTGCTTTAGTTGTGGTGAGCGTTATAATTCAGGACAGTCTTATAACTCAGTTATAACAGAAAACATAGGAGTAGTTAGTATGGAAGTAGGGCGAGGCAGGCATCAAATGATACGTAGTATCACTAAGGATACTTGCGAGAGGTACGGTATCAGTGTTGATGGTAGTGATATAATCTTTGAGTATCGTGATAAGGACTCTATGGTCTGTGCTCAGAAGGTTCGCATTGGAAGCAAAGAGAATCAGCGTAGCTTTGGTGTATGGGGAGAGGGTGTGTTATTTGGACAGCACTTGTTCCCTAAAGGTGGTCGTTACTTAACCATTACTGAGGGTGAGTTCGATGCCGCGAGTGCTTATCAAATGAGTGGTAGTAAGTACGCATCAGTGTCTATAAAGAACGGAGCGCAGTCAGCACTTAAGGATTGTAAGTCTCAGTATGAATGGATAGATAGCTTCGACAATGTGATTGTCTGCTTCGACTCTGATGAGGCAGGGCAGACCGCCGCCAAAGAGGTAGCCTCTCTGTTTGCAGGTAAGGCTAGGATTGTCAAGCACCACCCTGATTATAAGGATGCTAACGACTATCTTGAGCATGGCAGGGCTGATGATTTCAAGACAGCTTGGTGGGGTGCTGAGATACATACACCTGATGGCATCATAGCAGGTAAGACATTGTGGGACGCTGTTAATCAGCCTGTAGAGAAGGCTTCTGTTCAGTATCCTTGGAATGGTTTGAATGATCTTACATACGGGATACGGGGCTATGAATTAGTGACGTTGACGGCAGGAAGTGGTGTAGGTAAGAGTCAAGTGATGCGTGAAGTGTTGTATCATGTGCTTCAGAACTCTGGAAGTAACATAGGATGTATATTCTTAGAGGAATCAGTCACTAAGACTGCTCAGTCGTTGATGTCACTACACTCAGGGAAAAGATTGCACATTCCTACAGTGGAATCGACTGAGGAGGAGCGAAGAGATGCTTTTAACGCTACTCTAGGTACTGATAGGCTGTTCTTCTACGATCACTTTGGTTCCACTAGTGTTGAGAACATAGTAGGGCAGGTTAGGTATCTATCTAAGGCTCATGACTGTAAGTATGTGTTCCTAGATCACTTATCTATCATTGTATCTGCTCAAGAGAACGGTGATGAGCGTAAGGCTATTGATGAGGTGATGACTAGGCTCCGTATGCTGACTCAGGAGACAGGTATTGCTCTGTTCTTGGTATCCCACCTGCGTAGACCATCAGGTAAGGGTCATGAAGAAGGCGCGGCTACTAGCTTGGCTGACTTACGTGGCTCCGCCAGTATTGCACAGCTATCTGATATTGTTCTTGGCTTTGAACGTAACGGGCAGGCTGATGATATAGAAGAAAGGAACACTACGTATATCAGAGTTCTTAAGAATAGATTCAGTGGTGAGACAGGCTTGGCTACTGCTGTATCATACAACCAAGATACAGGAAGGATGTCTGAGGTATTACTAGAAGGAGAAGTGTTATGAGATGCGCGGCGTGCAACAAGATTATGAGCGAGTTCGAGTTGGTTATGAAAGCCCCTGAGACTGGTGAGTTTGCTGATCTATGTGGGGTATGTTACAATATAGCCTTTGATCTGGAAGATAAAGACGAAACAGTTGCAGAGATAATAGGAGATATAACTAATGAGCAAGATTGGTGATGTTATAATTACGGTAGAGGAGCATGGGTATGATTACACTAGACTTGGAAACAAATCTTTCACACAATACGATATGGTGTGCAGGAGTACAGAGGCACAACCAAACAAACGCTACACTGCTGTTCGAGAAGCAACCCTTAGAGCAGATGTTATCTACTGCCGATGGCTTAGTGGGTCACAACATAGTGTTCTTCGATCAGGAAGTCTTGAAGAATTGTTGGGGACTTGATTCTAAAGTACCTGTATGGGATACCCTAGTGTTGGCTAGACTGCTCGACCCTACACCTGTAGGCGGTCACAGTTTAAGCGAGTGGGGTAAGCGTATCGGCTATGCCAAGATGGACTTTGATGCTGAAGACTTTGATGGCGGGTACACTGATGAGATGGGTACGTATTGTAAGCGTGATGTAGAAGTAACTACTAAGCTTTATCACTACCTCTTATCTAAGCTAAAGCAGAAAGGCTTCAGCGATTACTCGATACAGCTAGAGCATGATGTTGCACAGATAACAGCACAGCAAGTACGTAACGGCTTTAAGTTAGACATGGCTGTAGCTACCAAGTGGCAGGGTGATATGTCTGTACGCATTGATGAGATAACTAGGGAACTGCAAGATAGATTCCCACCTATCATTACCATCAGGGTTAGTGAGAAGACAGGTAAGAGACTTAAAGACCACGTTGAACACTTTAATGTAGGGTCACGACAGCAGATCGCAAAGAGGTTATCTAAGCTTGGAGTCAAGTGGAAAAAGAAAACACCTAACGGGTCTCCTGTTGTTGATGAGAGTACACTGTCAGAGATTGACTTGCCCGAAGCTAAGTTATGTGCTGAGTATCTTGGTCTTGTCAAGCTAAAAGGTATGGTAGACAGTTGGCTCAAGTATGTAGACCCTGAGACACATCGCATTCATGGTTACGTCAATAGCTGTGGTGCTGTGACAGGTCGTATGACGCATAACAAACCTAACCTCGCACAGATACCTAGCCTTAAGATTGCTAGAGAATGCTTCACTGTTGAGGATGGTAATGTTCTTATTGGCTGTGATGCTAGTGGTCTAGAGCTAAGATGCTTGGCTCATTATATGAACGATGATGAGTACACTAAGCAGATACTTGAGGGTGATATACACTCGTTCAATCAACACGCGGCAGGGTTGCCTGAACGTAGCATGGCTAAGACTATGATCTATGGTTTGATCTATGGCGCGGGTGATGCCAAGCTTGGGCAGATTGTAGGTGGTGGTTCTAAAGAAGGTAAGAAGATACGTGATACTTTCCTTACAAAGCTACCATCACTGCGTAACCTAATCAATAAGGCTAAGGGTGTAGCTCAACGTACCAAACGAATCAATGGTCTTGATGGCCGTATGATTAAAGTTGACGAGGATTACAAGGCACTCAACAGATTGCTACAGAGCTGTGGTGCTATTGTTATGAAGGTTGCTGTACGTAACTGCTGTAATAAACTCGATGAGCTTGGTGTATTCTACAAGCTTGTTGCTCAGGTACATGACGAGTTTCAGATAGAGGCTCGACCTGAAGATGCTGATGTTGTGGGTAGTGTGGCACGACAAGCAATCATAGATGCGGGTGTTGAGCTTAAGATGCGCTGTCCTATGGATGCAGAGTATCGTGTTGGTTATAATTGGAGCTCGACACATTAATTATTTTACGATAAGACTTTACAGGAGGTTGAATACATGCTATAATATTACTATAAAGTTAAATAATTAATTAACTTTCAATGAATTACGTTTAATGTAATCTAAAGAATGTAACATAATCTTAATAGTTAAATACAAAGGTAAATTAATATGAACGATAAACCAGTAGTAGTATCATGTGAACTTCATTGGCCATTCTTGAACAAGCCTAACGATATGTCAGGTAAGTATCAGGTGGACATCAGTAAGCTATCCTCAAAGGCAGTTGAAGTACTGTCCTCTATGGGCATTGCAGTTCGCAACAAGGGCGATGATCGCGGTAACTATGTTACTGTTAAGTCAAACAACCCAATCAAACCTGTCTTCTCTGCTACAGACGAGGTAGACTCTTCACTCATAGGTAATGGTAGTAAAGCTAACGCCGCTATCAAGCCTTATCATTGGGACTTTAAAGGCAAGCAAGGTACATCAGCGAGTCTATCCAAGCTTCTCATTACTGAGGTAGCTGTGTATGATAAGGATGGAGATGGCGGAGCTATCGACATGGATGATGTAATCTAATGTTACTCATTGATGCCGACATTCTAAGTTATAGAATAGGCTTTGCCTGTCAAGACGAGACAGCGGAAACAGCGTTCTCTCAATTGAATAACTTGGTGTTGGATATATTGGTACGGAGCTGTGATGATGCGGCTCCTTATCAACTTTACCTAACAGGCAAAGGAAACTTTAGGAATGATCTTGCCACGATCAGACCATACAAAGGAACTAGAACATCTGAGAAGCCCTCCCACTTCTACTTGTTAAGAGATTACATGATAGATAACTGGGATGCTATTGTTGTTGAGGGTCAGGAAGCTGATGATGCTATCGCTATCGAGGCAACCTCTCAGGGTAAGGACACTGTGATAGCTAGTGTAGATAAGGACTTTCTTCAAGTACCTTGCAGACACTTCAACCTAACTAAGTATGAGTGGTCTGTGGTTGATGAGTGGGAAGGTCTTTACTTTCTATACAAGCAAATGCTTACAGGTGACCGAGTAGATAACATACAAGGTTGCGTAGGTATCGGTGAAGTAAAAGCGACAGCCGCTCTTGAGTGGTGTGAAACAGAAGAAGACCTATACCAAGCTGTCTTGACCTGTTACAAAGGTGATGTAGAAGCAGTGTATGAAAACGCCAGACTGCTTTACCTACGCAGGTATGAAGATGAGTGGTGGGTAGACCCTAACTTACGAAAGGATGAGCACAACTCTAAGAACCCTATCGGAGGATTACCGCCACAACCCCCGTCTTCAGCAGACATCGACACTAAAGAGAAGCTTCAAGTAAGGGTAGGATAATGGCAAAGAAACCCAGAGTACCTAGAACTAGAGCAGGAGGTAAGTGGACAGAGGCAAGGTATTGGGGATTCATACGTTCAGCGTTAAGAGATGCGAACCGTAGATTCCCACCTAGATATGCCGCTAAAGCACTGGCTAAGAAAGCAGTAGTTGGTAAGCGGCATCGCTTCGAGTTCCAATGTGCTTGTTGTAATGAGTGGTTTAAGGATAAAGAAGTACAAGTAGACCACATCGTACCTGCGGGTACATTACGCAAGTATGAAGACCTCCCTAAATTTGTAGAGAATATGTTCTGTGAAGTTGATGGATTACAGGTGTTATGTAAACCCTGCCATCAGGAGAAGACAAACGCAGAGCGTGAGGAGCGTAAATCAAATGACAGTTAGACACTTAGTAATACCAGATACTCAATGTAAACCAGATCAATCCTTCGACCATCTTGAGTGGGCAGGTAAGTACGCCGCCGCCAAGAAACCAGAAGTAATTGTACATCTCGGCGATCATTGGGATATGCCTAGTCTTTCAATGTATGATGTAGGTAAGAAGTCCTTCGAGGGTAGACGCTACACCAACGACATCGAGGCAGGGCACAGAGGTATGGAAGCATTCCTACGTCCGATCAGGGCAGAGCAACAAAGGCTACGTCAGAACCGCAAGAAAGTATGGAACCCTCGTCTTGTTTTTCTAGTAGGCAACCATGAACAACGCATCGAACGTGCTATTGAGAACGATGCCAAGCTAGATGGCTTGATAGGGTACGAAGACTTTAAGCTTGATGAATATGGTTGGGAAGTGTATGACTTTCTAGAACCTGCCATCATTGATGATGTAGCGTACTGCCACTACTTTACTAGTGGTGTCATGGGTAGACCAGTAAGTAGCGCACGATCTATGCTAACCAAGAAACACCAAAGCTGTATAATGGGACACGTTCAAGATAGAGAGTGTGCCTATTCCAAGAAAGCAGACGGTACTAGAATCACAGGATTGTTTGCAGGGATATATTATGCCCATGATGAGGACTATTTAAATCATCAGACCAACGGAAGTTGGAGTGGAATATGGATGTTACACGAAGTTAATAAAGGACAGTTTGATGAGATGCCAGTATCAATGTCCTATTTGGAGAAGAAATATGGCACTAACATTTAATGATATATGCGAACGTCTTAAACATCTAGACGAAATCACACTACTAGAAGTATTAGATATAGCCAGTGAAGATATTGTTGATAAGTTCAAAGATAAGATTGAAGACAGATACGAAGAACTTGAGGAGGAATTGGAATGAGTATTGATGATGCTACCCCCGCAGAGTGGGATAGAGTTGCAGGTAAAGGACACTCTGCCGCCTTTCTTAGCTATAAGAACATGGCTGAGAAGGAGGCTAGAGAGATAAACTCAGCGGTAGAAGAACCACCGCATTATAACAAAGGTGACGTTGAGTGTATTGATGCTATTAGGGCATCTATGGATAGGACATCTTATAGTGGTTATCTAAAGGGCAACACCTTAAAGTACCTTTGGAGGTACACATACAAGAAGAAACCTTTAGAAGACTTACGTAAAGCTAAGTGGTACTTAGATAAACTAATAGAAGAACAGGAATAATTATGAAGGTTATTGATGGTAAGTTCGACAAGGAAGCCGCCACTACTCTTGAGAAATTAAGAGCCGCTGTAGATAGCTTACAGCTAAGAGAAGATGACACAGATACAGAGTTCTTCATAGTGGCGTACAATAAGGAAGGTTACCTAACAATAGGAACTAGCGTAAGTATTGCTGAATCTATATTCTTAATAGAGTCAGCCAAGCTAGGCCTATTGTCGGGAGAGCCGACCACTTCAGAATATCTACAATAGGAGAATAGTATGTCAGGTAAAGGAAGCACTCCAAGACCTATACCAAACCCAGAGAAGTTTGAATCTAACTGGGATGCAGTATTCGGAAAGAAAGATAAACCCAAAGACAAATCAAAAGATAAAGAGGTAAAGAAGTAATGGACGTATATCAAAGTTATATTCACAAGAGTAGGTACGCACGTTATCTTCCTGAAGAACAACGAAGAGAAACTTGGGACGAGACAGTAGATAGGTATATCTCATTCTTTAAAGACAGAGGTGGTCTTGACAATAAGACAGGTGAGGAGCTGAGAGAAGCAATCACAAACTTAGAAGTTATGCCATCAATGCGAGCGTTAATGACAGCAGGTGACGCACTAGATAGAGATAACGTAGCAGGTTTTAATTGCAGTTACCTACCTATAGATCATCCTAAAGCATTCGATGAGATGATGTATGTATTAATGTGTGGTACAGGTGCAGGCTTTAGTGTCGAGCGTCAGTACATAAACAAACTTCCAGAAGTATCAGAGGATTTCCATGACACAGACACAATCATCCACGTATCCGATTCTAAGATTGGATGGGCTAAAGCCTACCGAGAACTTATCACAATGCTCTATAGTGGTCAGCTTCCTAAGTGGGACTTATCTAGAGTTCGAGCTTCAGGGGAACCCCTTAAAACCTTCGGTGGTCGAGCAAGTGGCCCTGAACCTCTCGAAGACTTGTTCAAGTTTACTGTTGAGGTCTTTCGGTCTGCCGCAGGTAGAAGACTCTCTTCCATCGAGTGCCACGATATCTGCTGTAAGATCGCACAAATCGTCATCGTTGGAGGAGTCAGAAGATCAGCTCTTATCAGTCTCAGTAACCTCACTGACGACCGCATCCGAAGAGCAAAGTCAGGACAATGGTGGTTAGATAATCCACAACGCGGACTAGCTAACAACAGTGCGTGTTACACAGAGAAGCCTGACTTCGAGGCGTTCTTAAACGAGTGGTCGAGTTTGTATGAAAGTAGAAGTGGTGAGCGTGGTTTCTTCAGCAGGGTAGCGAGTCAACGACAAGCTGAGAAAAACGGAAGACGAGATTCTAACTACGACTTTGGTACTAACCCTTGTAGTGAAATCATACTACGACCTAATCAGTTCTGTAACTTGTCAGAGGTTGTTGTCAGGGCAGATGATACAAAAGAAACATTAAAGAGAAAGGTACGCCTTGCAACAATACTAGGTACATTGCAGGCTACGCTGACAGACTTCAGATATCTACGTAGTAAGTGGAAACAGAACACTGAAGAAGAAGCACTGCTTGGAGTATCTATGACAGGTATCCAAGACTGTAAACTAACTAACGGAGCAAAGAATGGACTACCTAAACTACTTGAAGAGCTTAAAGCAGAAGCTGTGGGGACTAATAAAACGTGGGCACGAAAGCTTGGTATCAATCAAGCCACTGCAATTACTTGTGTTAAACCTAGTGGCACTGTGTCTCAGCTTGTTAACAGTGCTAGTGGTATTCACGGCAGATTCTCCCCTTACTACATTCGCCGCGTTCGTGCTGATGTTAATGACCCTTTATGTCGCGTACTTAACGATGCAGGAGTAGAGTCTGAGATAGATAATAGATCACCATCTACATTAGTATTTAGCTTCCCTCAAAAAGCACCGAAAGGAGCTGTGATGTCTGCGTCACAAACGGGAATGGAACAGTTGGAGTTATGGGATGTTTATCAGAAACACTGGTGTGAGCACAAACCATCTGTTACAGTCTATTATCGTGATAGTGAGTTCCTTGATATTGGTAGTTGGCTTTACAATAACTTCGATACTTGTAGCGGTGTTTCGTTCCTTCCTTTCAGTGAGCATTCGTATGAGCAAGCACCTTACGAAGAGATTAACAAAAAGAAATATGACGAGCTTGCTAAGAAGATGCCTAAAACAATTGAGTGGGACATCACAGAAGACAGCGACAAGACTGAAGGATCACAAACATTAGCATGTGTTGGAGGATCATGTGAGATTTAAGTAGATAAAAGAAAGCCCCTATACCATGACGGTGTAGGGGCTTTTTAGTGTGTCCTTACTTCTTGATAGTCTGCGCTATCTTCTCTCCACTTCGACCTACGACATAACCGCCAAGGCCTAATTGTAAAAGCATCCATGCTTCATCCCTGAGAGGGCTTGCTAGTAGTCCTAGCGAATCTCCAACAGCAAGTACCAAGAAGGTTAACATTGTTATCGGTCTCCAAGAAGACGCTAACCAGTTACTTGAACTAGCCTCACTGTTTACTATGTTGGCACGTGCAGTTAACGCTTGTGTCTCGTAATCAAACACCTGTTGCATTGCCGCCGCCTGTACTTCTAACATCTTACTCTTAGCAGTTAAGCGTTCCTCATCGGACGTATGTAAATCGTCAACAAGCTTTGCCGCAGGTTTAAATATGTTTGCAATTAAATCTGTTATGCCTATCATTATTCCTCCAATAGTGCAGGGATTATTGGGAATGATTTACCCACATCTCTAAGCACTTCCATAATTACATCTTCAGGTGCTAGACTCCCTGACAGTATCGCACTAATACCACCCATTGCATCGTTAAACTTCGAGGCGGCTGGGCCAAGTAATACGGTAGTCGGGTCAACACCCCAGTTACTAGCACGCAGAGGATCAACCGCAAACGACAAGCCACCAATGTAAGTGATCGCAGACAGAGTATGTTCTATCGGGTTTCTATCTTCCCACTTTTCTATGTCACCTGTCTTAGCAAATTCTCGCAGAGCAGATGCCATTATCTGTGTAGCTAACATCATACCTATGTAAGGTGCAATAATAGCCGCTTGCTTAATCTTGTCTTGTGACGTACCGTTAGCAACCATCTGGTTATACCAACCTTTCATCACTACGTTGTTGAACACAACAGCAAATGATTTAAGTTGAGCCAACAGCTTGAACCTCTCATCTGACATCCATGCAGGTTTCTGTACCATACGAGGACGCATTACGGTATCTTCAACAACATTAAGGATACCCATCTTAAACTGCTCTCTATAGAACTTGTCTTTCCTACCACCTCTACGGTGCCAGTTGTAAGCTTCATTCATGTTAAGACCTGCTTCCGCAAACTTATCGCTTATTCTAAGTTGCTCCTCTAGATTACCAGAGGCTACAGCATCAGAGTACAGCGCAAGGTCTGACCTAAATGCTTGCTCCGCCATTATAGCCGCAGTCATTCTTAATGATTCAGTCCACTGTGGTGTTAGCGTCATGTTATAGAAGAAGTTTTCAAAGTTAGTAATTCTTCCCCCAATCTCATTGTCACCAATACGAGCCGCCGCAGTATTCCTTAACTCATAGAGACTAATCCCTAAGTCTTCTATGATGCCTTGTTCTACAAGCCGACTAGCTTCCTGTGAAGACAGACCACGACCATGCTTAAACTGTTGCTTTATAATCTTAGCTGTTAGTTTACCCGCAGTAGTTATAGTCTTAGCCGTCTGTCCTGTTTTAGAGGTCACAACGAAGACCTCAGCCAAAGAAGGAAGAATAGATAGGGGTAGTAAGGTTACGGATAAACCCGCTCTAATCGCATTCTGAGCCGTTCTAAGGGCAGTCCCGTTAGATGTATCTAAGTTACGCTTAGGAATACGCTGAGATAAATTCATTGAATCAGCCATCTCATTTAACGCAAGCTTGGCATCAAACTTCTTGCCTTGCTTCTTAGCATCTTCAATAACATCGTAAAGCTCTGCGTAGAATAGTTCGTTCTCTGATCCAAAAGTCTTAGCGTGTCCTAGTCTTTCTCCCATCATATCATAATAAGAAAAGATAGACTCTTGAACACTAGTCTTAGGATCAAGCCAGTTGTTCCAGAAGTCTTGAGGTAACTCAGCCAACATACGATGTGTTTCAACAGCGTTCTGCTTGTTTACCTTCGCTCCTGACGTAAGGCCTCCCCTGCCTACTGCACCTTCCTTGCCTCTAGCAACAATCTTCATTGCTTTTGCGTATGCTTTCTTTTCAGATAGTCCTTCTTTCTTTTGTATTTCTTTAGACTTAGCCTCTACCTCTGTCTTAAAAGTATTAGCTACGTTAACGTCAGTTTCATTACCAAAGTGCTCGTAACCTTGCTCTTCAATCCTACCAACATAAGCTTCGATCTTGTCTCTAGACAGGTCTAACCCATTAGCTTCGGCTTCAGCAACAGCCTGCTGAATAAACTCAGACCTATTAGACTTAATCTTCTTGTAGTCTAGTCTTCCTAGTAGGGGGAAATAAGTACCTCCCTCATACAGAGTAGTATCAATACCTACAGTCTTAAGGTCGTTCTTAATTGTCAAGTCTAAGAACGTAGCTAACTGGTTGGATGCTTTCTTCTGCGCTTCATTAAGTTTAGAATAGGCTTCATTCTTTAATTCTTTGTTATCTTTACTGTCTTCAGGCATAACACGATGGTCATGTACAGCTTGAGCCTCTTCCTTACTAAGCTCCATAAAGTCTCTAATGCCTTTATTGTAGGATGCTTTGTACTGCATAGCATTAAAGTGAACAGGAGTTACACCTATTCTACGCCCGTAGTCACCAGTAGTTTGTTGAAACTTAGCCGCTAACGCTCTAGCTTTAGGTGTGTTAACTCTACCTACAAACTGTGCAGGTTTATCACCTAAGATAGGAGCTAATAATCTATTATATAAATGAGCCGCTTTAGTTTCAGTTACTGGAATCTTTTCGTAATTCTTAACCCACTTAACATCCGAGTCAGGTTTGTATTCTAAGATACCTTCTTCAAGTTGCTTTGCTACAGATAAGTCAGCGTTGTTCTGTGCCTTAGTCATAATGCTTCCACCTACCCCAAAAGGTAAGCCTAAGACACCACCGACAAGACCTTCAATAGCAGACTCTTTCATAGCTTCTTGGATATCAAGCTCATCCCAATAACTAGTAGCATTACTAGCCGCTAAGGTCGTGCTGAAATCCTGTACAGCTTCAGTAGCACCAGACGTTACCATAGCAGTACCTACGTTACGCCCAAGACCTGCTCCTCTACCTGCACCTTCTCTAAGATACTTAACTGCTAAGTCTGTTTTACCTGCTTCAAGTGATTTAAGAACTTCAGGAGACATTTGCTTAATAGCAGGTGTCATGG
>Ga0181400_1000153_pt1 | contig 27562 bp, 20 predicted proteins | sample 23SPOviralmetaG_FD_130129 | JGI IMG/M metagenome (GOLD analysis project Ga0181400, IMG submission 130129) | Marine viral communities from the oligotrophic San Pedro Time Series (SPOT) site, San Pedro Channel, CA, USA - 23 SPOT_SRF_2011-06-22 | ecosystem: Environmental > Aquatic > Marine > Strait...
TTCAGAAAATGGGACAAATGAACAGCAGATATGATGTTTATAAAAACCCATACATGACTGAAAATGTAATATTAATGGGATATAGAGGTTCTCAGTTCTTAGAAACTGGTGCTGTATTTGCCCCTTATATTCCATTGATCATGACTCCACTAGTATACGATCCAGACACTTTCACACCAAGAAAAGGTCTATTAACGAGATATGCTAAGAAAATGATCAGACCAGAATTCTATGGTAGAGTATTTGTTAACGACTTAGCGTCTGTATAATAAGTAACTAACATAAGTTCAAAATTAAGCCCGGCTTTTTAGCTGGGCTTTTTTTATTCTACTTTTATTTTCTAATATTTATAACAAAATACTTATGAATATTCCAATTTGGACAGGCGTATCAACATTTGCAGCAGGTCAAACCCCTTTTGGCTTTTATGATAGCCAGTCTGATTTTGCAACAGATGCTAATAAAGTAGCTGATTTTTGTGCTCGTAGATTAGGTTATCCCTTAGCTGATGTAGAATTACAATCAGGTTCTTTCTTTACAGCATTTGAAGAAGCAGTTACTACATATGGAAATGAGTTATATGCTTATAAAGTAAGAGAAAATTATTTATCCTTAGAAGGTTTTACCACAGGTTCTGTAGCTAATAAAAAATTACTAAAACCAAATATGGCAGGATTAGTAAGAATATCTGAACAATATGGTGAAGAAGCAGGTGTAGGGGGTAATGTAACATGGCATACAGGATCTTTACCCTTAAATAGTGGTCAACAAGATTATGATATGAATGCTTGGGCTCAAGCAAGTGCAAGTATTAGTGCAAGTGATGGTATAGAAATAAAACGAGTATTTTATGAAGCACCTCCTGCTATTACAAGATATTTTGACCCATATGCAGGTACAGGTACTGGTATGATTGATTTGATGGATTCATTTGGTTGGGGTAGTTATTCACCAGCTATTAACTTTTTAATGATGCCATTAAATTATGATATGCAAGTAATTCAAGCTATAGAATTAAATGATAAAATTAGAAGATCAAATTATTCATTTGAATTAGTAAATAATAGATTAAGAGTATTTCCTATCCCAGCAGCAGGAACTTTTGGAAATAATTATACTGGGGCTCATTGTGGTAATTTAAGATTTGAATATATAATCAAATCAGAAAGACAAAACCCCTATATAAATGGTACAGAAAAAATTACAAACGTAGCAGAAGTACCATTCGAAAACCCAAATTATAATTTTATAAATTCTATAGGCAGACAGTGGATATTTGAATATACTTTAGCTCTAGCTAAAGAAATGTTAGGATATATTAGAGGAAAATATAGCACAATCCCAATACCAGATTCAACAGTAACATTAAATCAATCAGATTTACTATCAGCAGCAACAGCAGAAAAAAATGCATTAGTAGAAAGATTAAGAGGATATTTTGATGAAACTTCTAGAGATAAATTACTAGAAAGAAGATCATTAGAAGGAGATTATTTACAAAAGGAATTAAATAAAGTTCCTTATACAATATATATAGGATAATATGGCTTTATATGGTAGTCAACGTGATGTAAGTCTAATAAGGCACGTAAATAGAGAATTAATAGCTGATATTATATCTCAAGAATGTGCTTATTATAAATTTAAATTAGAAGAAACAAAAACTAATATATATGGTGAAGCTGCAGGTTCAAAATACTATTATCCCCCCGTGTTATTAAGTTGTTTAATTGATCATCAACCACAATCATACCCAGATGATGAGTTTGGTGTACGATATTACAGAAATGTTGATTTTAAATTTTTACGTGATGATTTATTGCAGAAAAATTTAGATTTTAATAAAAATTACGACCAAGCAGATTATTTTGGAGCAGATTTAGAACCAGAAGTAGGTGATATAATATATTATTATGGAGGGTATTATGAAGTAGATGATATAATAGGCAATCAATATTTTGTGGGCAAAGACCCTCAGTACAATTATGAAGTTAATCCTATAAATCCTCGGTTAGAAGATTTTGGAAGAGATTTATCTATTGTATGTAAAACTCATTACCAACCCGCAGATAAAGTTCAATTAGAAAAAGCAAGAATAAATGGCTAAAAATTATTATAGAAAACCTATACCTAAAACACAAAGGGAAATTTCAACAGATTTACAAACTCCAACATCTGCAGAATATGGTAATCCTAATGATGCAGCTAATAATAACCAATTCCCTCCAGAAAATCAAGCAAATCTTCCTTTTAACAGATCTGAAAAAATGTCATTTAAAGGAGATGATATTAAACCTTTTTCAATTGGTATAAAAGATATTGATGAATCTATAATGTATTATTTTAATAATGTTATTAGACCCTCAGTAATACAAAATGGAGAACGTATACCTGTGCCTATTATATATGGTTCTCCTGAAAGATGGAAATCAATACAAAAAGACGCATATTATAGGGATAAAAAAGGTGCTTTAATGATGCCTATTTTAATGTTTAAACGAGATAATTTAGAAAAAAATAGAAAATTAGCTAATAAATTAGATGCTAATATGCCTAATTTATATACATCTTGGCAAAAATCTTATAATCAAAAAAACTTTTATAGCAATTTTAATTTACTTAATAATAGAGTCCCAACTAAACAATATATAGCTAATGTAGTACCTGATTATGTTAATTTAACTTATAGTTGCATAGCACAAACTTATTATGTTGAACAACTTAATAAAATAATTGAAGCAATAAATTATGCTTCTGATTCTTACTGGGGAGATCCAGAAAGATTTAAATTTAGAGCAAGAATAGACAGCTTTGCTACTGTAACTGAATTACAACAAAGCCAAGAAAGATTAGTAAGGGGCACATTTCAGTTAAAAATGTATGGGTATATAGTCCCAGATATTGTTCAAAAAGATCTTAACTCAGTTAAAAAATATAATGATAAATCTAAAATAATTTTTTCAATGGAAACCGATTCACTTCCCCAACGCTATGAAGCAAACCCTACTACTACAGAAGATGGTAGAACTCAATCTAATATTGATGGTGAAAATACAAGAATAAATTTAAAAGACTCATATAGTTGATTTTTATTAATGTATTTATAACTAACAAAGGGGATTTAAGATGTCAAAAGTAAGATTTACAGATAGTTTAACAGTAAATTCATTCGGTAATGTAATGCCCGAAGCTATTATAACAGCTTCTGGAGGTGTAGGTAATATTGTTTTTACTAAAGCAAATGGGAGTCAAATTACATTACCTTTAGCAGCATCTGCTAGTAATGCAACAGCTTTAATAACAGCATCAGCTAATGAAAATGTAATTACTTTTACTTTTGGAGACTTATCTACTTTTGATGTAACTGTAGCCACAGGTTCGGGTGGGGGTGGAAGTATAGATACAGGATCTTTACTTACAACAGGTTCAGTTTCAGGTAATGTTTTAACATTTACTAAAGGGGATGGTACTAGTTTTACTATGACAGTAGATACAGGTTCAAGTTTACCTTCAGGAGTAATATCTAGTTCAATACAAATTTCAGAATTAGGATTTGTTACTAGTTCAGCTACTGCATCATTTGTAACAAATTCACAGACAAGTTCAATGTCTGTTTTATCAGCTCAAACAGCATCATATGTTTTAAATGCAGTTTCAAGTTCATTTTCATCATTTGCTGTAAGTGCTTCATATGCAATTTCATCATCCCATGAAATAATAAAAGAAGTATCATCATCTCATGCAAATTTTGCAGATACTGCTTCTAAATCTTTAGATAATGTATTAACTGCCTCTGTATCTAATAATACTATTACATTTACAAAAGGAGATAATACTACATTTGCCTTAACAATAGATACAGGATCAGGTGAACCTTTACCATCAGGTACAGTATCATCATCAACACAAATTTCAGAATTAGGATTTGTAACAAGTTCAGCTACAGCATCCTTTATAACAAATTCTCAGACATCATCTATGTCTGTAGCAACAGCATCTTTTATAACAACAGCTCAAACAGCGTCATATGTTTTAAACTCAGTTTCAAGCTCATATGCTTTAAGTGCATCTTATGCAGTTTCGGCCTCTCATGAAATTATAAAAGAGGTATCTTCAAGTTATGCAGATACTGCTTCATATGTAGAAAATGCTCAAACAGCATCATTTGTAACAACAGCACAAACAGCTAGTTTTGTTACAACAGCTCAAACAGCATCATTTGTAACAACAGCTCAAACAGCTAGTTTTGTTACAACTGCTCAAACAGCATCTTATGTTTTAAATGCTGTTTCAAGTTCATATGCATTAACTGCTTCATATGCAGTTTCAGCTTCAGTTGAAATAATAAAAGAAGTATCTTCATCTTATGCAGATACTGCTTCATATGCTGAAACGGCACAAACTGCTTCTTATATACAATCTTCAAATGTAGATGGTAATTTTACAACATCTTCAATAACTAATTTCCCTACAGAAGTATCTAGATCTGCTGCAGCTGCTGGATTTGGAGACGGTGGAGAATCTATACCATCAGGTACAGTTTCAAGTTCGGCTCAAATAACAGAATTAGGATTTGTACAAAGTTCAATAACAGCTTCTTCTTTAGAAACTGCCTCTGTATCTAGTAATACTATAACATTTACAAAAGGTAATGGAGATACATTTTTAGTAACAGTAAATACTGGATCAGGCACATCTATAGATACAGGTTCATTTGTTCAAAATGATCAAACGTCTTCAATGACAGTAGGGACAGCATCTATTGCTAATTTTATACCTTTTGATGGTAATAGATCTGTATCAAATCAAAATCAACCTTCAGGTATTAGAAATGTTAATTTTGGGGCAAATGGGTTAGCAGATTTTATTAATAAAGTATATTTTACAAATTCAGCTCCTGTTTTAGCTGCCCAAAGTATTACAATAGAGGAATTTTTATCAAGTGGGTCTACAGTTGCTACTGTAACAGCTACTGATGCAGAAACACAATCTATTTCATTTGGTACTGCCAGTACATATACTGATGACTTTTTTAGAATAAATAGTAGTACAGGTGTTATTACAATAAATGTTAAATCAACTGCATCAATGAATACTTTTAATGATGGAGGAGTATTAAAAGCACCATTCCCAGTTACAGCAACGGATACATTTAATGAATCAGGCTCAAGAACTTATTATATTAGAATTACACCTAACACAGCTCCTATATGGAGTGAAAACTCAGGAGTAGGTAATGTTACAGATATTACAGAATCTATAGCTGAAGATTCTTCAGCAGGAACAAATAAAGATAGATATTATTTTAGAGATACTGAAGGAGATACTATTACAATAGGATCAGGTTCATTTTCACCACATTTCACTACAGCTTTTGCTTTAACAAAACAAAGTGGATATGTAAGATTAGATCAAATCACAGCATCATTAGATTATGATACTTATCCTTCATATAGTTTTGTTTTAACAGCTAGTGATGAACATTATCAAAGTGGAGATGATCCCAACTCTATAACATATTTACCTGTTAAAATTAATGTAACAGACAATATTGCACCCTCAATCAACAACCAACCTCTTACAGGAGTAAATGAAAAAAGTAATACTGGTGCTGTAGCAGGTACTGTATTTGCTAGTGATACTGAAGGAAACACTATAACCTATTCTCAATTTATATTAAAAAGTGCATTTTTAAATAGTAACCCTACGGTTAATTTAACATCTTCATTAGGTGGAGCTTCATTACAAAACCCATCCTCGGATCCATTTTCTATAAACCCTAGTACAGGTCAGGTTACAAGAAAAGCAGGCCAATTTTTAAATGTAGATATAGCAGATAGATATGTTTATACTACAACAGTAAGAGATAATTTCAACCCAGTCTCAGCATCTGCAGATGTTACTATTCCAATAGCAAATCATATTGCAAATACCATTTCTATATCTAATAATGCTAATATAATAGAAACAGCTACTGCAGGAGATACAATAAAAAGATCTTCAACGGGGCTAGGAGGAAATAATACAATTTTATCAGCAGCTAATAATTCAATACAAAGATGGGAAATTACATCTACCCCAGATTTAATAGAAGCTACAAACATAACAGCGTCATCTACTACATTAAGATTAAAATCTGATTTAAGTGGATCTTCTACAGTAGGGGGAGATATTATAACATTACGAATAACAGCATCCCAAAATGATTTTGATACTACAATACAATATTTAGATAAAGTTGTAGATGTAGAATTAATGGCTGCCCCAGTATTAACACCTTCAGACTTTAATCTTGGAGCTAATCTAAATACTAATGGTGCTAGAGGGAGTAATAATTTAATATTAGTATCGATTACAGACCCTCAATCATTTACAATAGACCATTCTACATGGACCTTTACACCAAATGCAGGACAAGCTTTAGAAGCAGTTCAAAATGGTGGAGCAAATAGTTACTATGTACGTCCAACATCTAATTTAGCAGCTGGAACTTATGGATACACAGCTAGCATATTCAACGATAAAGGATTTAGAGCAGGTGAATTAAAAGATGAATTTACAATAGCACAAGCCCCAGTAGGTAGTTTAACTACAAATGGTACTTTTTACATAATAGAATCGGCATTAACAAATAACCCTGTAGTACTTGATGATGATGGTAGAACAGGAACAACAGGTAGTTTAGGAGTAACATACTCCCCAGAATATAATTCAGCTGAAGTACAATCATTCGCATCCTCAAATGCAGCAATAGCAGTAGCAAGCAATGGAAATTTAACAGCAGGAGAAAATGTTAGTGGTTCATCCAACACTTACCCTGGAACAATTACTTCAAACATTACATGGCAAGATCAATATGGTAATGCAGGTGGACCTACAGCTATAACAGTTAACATAGCAGAAAATACAGCTCCAAGCGCAACAATAACTAAAGTTTCAACACTCAATGCTCCACAAAATGCAGGAACTAAATTAGCAGATGTTTCAATTTCGGATACTGAAGGAGATACACCATTTAATTTATCATTAACAGGTACAGATGCAGCTTCACTAGTTGCTTTCCCTACAAATGCTAATTCCTCTTCATATGAAATTAGATTAGCTGGAAATGAAAGCGTGGGTGTTAATTTTACTTATAATGCTGTAGTTAAAGATAATTTTGGATCTACTCAAACCCTATCAAATCAAACCTTAGAACTTACAGAAGCATTCCCTACAATGTATATTTACACAGTTGACCAAAGTGAATATGGATCTGGCCAAACATATAATAATGTTTTAGGAATTGCTAGTGAGGATGGTAGTACTCCTCCTGTAGCAACTATTCAAGCTACTTTTGGAGTGTTAGAAGCAGTTAAAAATGATAATGTATTAGGAAATGCAACTTTTACTTGGCAATATGGAGGTGATAAAACAGCAACAAGAAGAGGTAATCCTCAAGCTGCAACTGTAGATTTAGCCATCTCAGGATCTAATTTTGGACCAGGATCAGGTACCCCAACATTAAGAGCATTATTATTTGTACCTAGTGGTTCAAATGTAGATGAAGTTCCAACAAGCTTTGTAACAAGCGACCCTAGTTCAGGTAATACCACAGTAGGACAATATGTAATGTTTGTATCTCATGAAAATGAATTTCAAAATAGTAGTGGAGGATTATCAAATGATATTAAACAAGCAAATGTAAATAAAATAACAATAGATACAGCTGTTGATGGGTATACAGATTGGTTAGTATATGGAACTGATGCGGATTTTGCATCATCAGATGGAAACTTATATTGGAGATTCTTACCAGCAAATGCTGCTAGTGGATCAACACCAAGTTAAATAATAGAAAATGGCAATACAAGTAAATGATAATTTAATATTAAACCCCGCTTTTACGGGATCTAAGCAATTTGCTGATATTAATTATATCAAAGGAGCATTTAAAGTTTATGAGTCTGGTTCTGATATGACTTCTGCTCCTATTGTTAGTGTTGACAATAATCAAATAGTATGGGTTGAAAATAGCCAATCATTATACAAGGCAACAAAAACTTTAGCAAACCCACCCTTTACATTTGTAGATACTGTTGAATGGAATACTTTTTCATTTAGTACAGGTTCAGGTGGAGGAGGAACTCCAGGAGGTTCACCAGGAGAAATTCAATTTAATGATGGTGGTGCATTTGGAGGAGATCCTAGATTTATATTTGAAAAAACAACAGGGCTAACTACATTAAGTGGAAGCCTACAAATTACAGGCTCAACTGATAATATATTCTTAATAAAAAGTGGCAGTGTTGATTTACTCCGAGTTAGTTCTTCGGGAGCTATAGTATTTGGTGATCTTCAACATACTCCGCCGCCTGTTGCAGGAGGATTCTTTTATTCTTCTTCAGCTTTTTATGTAGGAGTAGAATAGGTTACATATTTATAATATGAATAAAATAACGAATTAAAAATAATGTTGTACGGAGTACAACACTTTAATAAATAAATAAAAAAAACAATAATTAAAATTTAACAATTATGGCAACATGGAAAAAAGTAGTCGTCTCCGGTTCATCAGCAGAATTATCTGGATTGACACTAGACACGGCATTAGCAACAACATCAGGTGGTACTGGTCTAACGGCATTAGGAACAGCAGGATCTGATATTTTATCATTAGATAGAGGAAGCTCAGAACAAGTATTAAGAGTTAACTCAGCAGGTAACGGATTAGAATTCGCAGCTGCAGCATCAGGTGATGTTACAGGCATTGATGCTGGAACTGCTATCACAGTTACTGATCCAGATTCAGCAACCCCAACAGTTAGTGTAACAGCTGCAGGAATTACTGAAACTCAATTAAACGCTTCAGTAGCAGGTAATGGTTTAGCAGGTGGTGCTGGTACAGCATTAAGTGTTAACGTTGATGATTCATCAATTGAAATTGATACAGATTCTTTAAGAGTTAAAGCATTAGGTGTTACTAACGGTATGTTAGCAAATAAGGATATTACCATTGGTACTACAGCAATTGACTTAGGTGCCTCTAGTACAACACTAGCTGGATTAACCTCAGTAACTGCTACAACATTTACAGGTGCTTTAGTTGGTAATGCATCTTCAGCAACTACAGCAAATGGTGTTGCAGCAGATTCTGTAGCATTAGGAAATGATACAACAGGAAACTATGTTTCAGCCCTTGGAACTGGAACTGGTGTAACAATTGCTTCAAATACTGGCGAAGGTTCTTCTCCAACAATTGCAGTAGATTATGGTTCAAATGCTAATGAAGCAGTACAAGGTAATCAAACTATTTCTGTTAGTGGTACGGCTAACGAGGTTGAAATTACTGGTACAACTGCACAAGCCCTTGGTGGTGGAGCAAGTTATACTATTGGTTTACCTTCTGATGTAACAATTGGACAAGATTTAACTGTAACAAGAGATCTTACTGTATCTAATGATTTAGATGTTAGTGGAGATTTAAAAGTTGCAGGAACAGCTTCATTTAGCCATTCAACTAATTTAGCAGTAGCAGATAAATATATCCTATTAAATTCTGGATCTTCATCTACTGGAGATGGTGGTTTTGTAGTACAACAGGGTACTAATGGTACAGGTGAATTATTTGGATATGACAAAGATTCAGGTACTGGAGGTAGATGGGGTGTTGTTTCAGGATTTAACGCAGACACATCAGGAGATTTCACACCAGCAGCATTTATGGCTACAGTATCGACAGGTACTGCAACTACTGCAGCAACAATTGCAACTGCTGTAGGTACAACCTATAGTAAAGCAGGTAATATTTACACAGTATCATCAGGAGATAATGATATTTGGATTTATTCTTAATATTGTAAAGTAAATAATTTAAATAATACAAGGGCTGTCTTTAATTAGTCAGCCCTTTTTTAAAACAAAATAGTTATGGGACTAATAAATAAATTAACAAATACAAAAATAAATAACCCAATACTTTCTTCTAAAGATAATTTGGATATTAATGAAATATCACTTATATTAAATCTAATTAAAAATTCTCCATTTAAGGGGGGTGATATAGAAATAATTTATAACCTAGTTATAAAATTACAAAACCAATATTCAAAATTAGAAAATAATGTTTGACAAAAATGAAATTAATGTTTTAATAGCAGCTTTAAATGCTTTTCATATTAAAGGAGCAGATGCAGCTTATGTCTATTCAATTCAAATAAAATTAAAAGAAGAATTAGAAAGACAAATAAAATTAGAAAAAGAAGAAGAAGAGAAAGTTAAATCAGGTCCTCCTGAATCTTTAGAAAAAAAAGAAAAAATTAAAAAATAATAATTTTAATATAAAAATTTAATATTTATAGTTATGGCAAAAACAGCAGAAAAAACAGTTTTAACAAAAGAAGAAATTGAAAATTTAACTTCGTTACAACAACAACAAAATGATTTAATATTTAACTTGGGACAAATTGAATACCAGTTAAATTTTTTAAAAAAACAAAAAGATCAAATTCAACAACAATTTTTAGATTTAGAAAATAAACAAACTGAAGGAGCCCAAAAAATAGAAAAAAAATATGGGCAGGGAACGGTAAATTTAGAAAGTGGTGAATTTATTAAGGCTTAATCGCATTTTTAAGTCTTTTTGTAGTATTTATAAACAAAACAAACATATTATAAAATGGCAGAAGTACTTTTATCCCCAGGCGTATTAGCAAGAGAAAACGACCAATCTTTTATAACTGCACAACCTGTACAAGCAGGAGCAGCTATAGTAGGACCTACAGTAAAAGGTCCAGTTGGAATCCCAACAGTTGTTACATCATATTCAGATTATACAAACACTTTTGGTGCTAAAGTAGAAAGTGGTAGTGCAGAATATTCATATTTCACTTCAATTTCAGCATACAATTATTTCCAACAAGGAGGAGATTCATTATTAGTAACTAGAGTAGTATCAGGTTCTTTTACTTCTGCAACTTCCTCTAAAATAGATAATGGAGATTCCAACAATGCTTTTGTATTAGAAACATTAACAGAAGGTGAAATAGCAAACAGTACTTCTACAGAAGGAACTAATAATACTTTACCTAGTGGTAGTAATGATAATTTAAGATGGGAAATAGTTTCTCCCAATACATCCTCTGGAACATTTAATTTATTAGTTAGAAGAGGTAATGATAGTTCTAAGCAAAAAGTAGTATTAGAAACTTGGCCTAATTTATCTTTAGACCCAAATTCTGATAATTATATAACTAAAGTAATTGGAGATGCTAAACAAACAGTAAGAAATGATGGAAGTAATGACTATTTTTTACAATATTCAGGTTCATATAATAACATTTCTAGATATGTAAGAGTAAAATCAGTAGATACACCAACTTTAAATTATTTAGATAATAATGGTGCTGCTAAAACTGCTTTTGAAAGTCTAATTCCAGTAGCTGGATCAGGATCATTTGGTGATGCCGAAGGATCAAATATTCCAACGGGAAGAGCAGCTAACTATTATCAAAATATAAGTAATACAGATTCTCAAGGATTAATAGCTACCGATTATGCTACTTCTATAAGTTTATTAGCTAACCAAGACTTATTTCAATATAATATTATTACTGTCCCAGGATTAGTAAAGAATTTTTCTTCTAATAGTGGTACATTAACTACATTAGTAGATAATGCTCAAACTAGAGGTGATAATTTAGCAATAATTGATTTAGTACAATATGGACAAAACATAGGAACTGTTACAAGTAAAGCTACTGATATAGATTCTTCATATGCTGCAACATATTGGCCTTGGCTACAAACAATTGATCCAGATTTAGGATCACAAGTATTTGTTCCAGCTTCTGCTATGATGCCAGGTGTATTTGCTTTTAATGATAGAGCAAGTGAAACTTGGTTTGCACCTGCAGGTTTAAATAGGGGTGGACTATCAACAGTAATAAGAGCTGAAAGAAATTTAACAAATAGTAATAGAGATACTTTATATACTGCAAATGTTAACCCAATAGCTACATTCCCAAACACAGGAGTAGTAGTATTTGGACAGAAAACACTTCAGAAAAAACCAAGTGCTTTAGATAGAGTAAATGTTAGAAGATTATTAATTACTATTAAATCATTTATCTCACAAATAGCAGATAATTTAGTATTTGAACAAAACTCAGTAGCTACTAGAAATAATTTTTTAAGTCAAGTAAATCCTTATTTAGCAAGTGTACAACAAAGACAAGGATTATATGCTTTTAAAGTAGTAATGGATGAAAGTAATAATACACCAGATGTTATTGATAGAAATCAATTAGTAGGACAAATATTTGTACAACCAACTAAAACAGCTGAATTTATATACCTAGATTTCAATGTATTACCAACTGGAGCTACTTTCCCAGCATAAAAATTAAAGAATTAGATATTTATAACAAGAAATAAATTAGAACAACATGCCAGTATTAGATCCAAACGAAATATTTTTTACCGCTTTTGAACCAAAGCAAGCCAACAGGTTTATCCTTTATATGGATGGTATTCCAAGCTTTATTATTAAAGGAGTAGCAGCTGTAAATGTATCTCAAGGTACAGTAGCTTTAAATCATATCAATGTTCAAAGATATGTAAAAGGTAAAACCACTTGGGGAACAATATCAATGACATTATTTGATCCAATTACACCTTCAGGTGCTCAAGCAGTAATGGAATGGGTAAGATTACACCATGAATCAGTTACTGGTAGAGATGGATACAGTGATTTCTATAAAAAGGATCTTACAGTTAATGTATTAGGACCAGTAGGTGATATTGTTTCTGAATGGGTAATAAAAGGTGCTTTAATTACTGAAGCTACATTTGGTGATTACAATTGGGATACTGAAAATGAAGCAAAAGAAATTGCTTTAACTGTTCAACCTGATTATTGTGTATTAAATTTCTAAACACACTTAAATATTTTTTTAAAAGGAGCTTGGCTATGTCAAGCTCTTTTTTTATATTGGTATTTATAATAAATTAAAGTTATTAACAAATAAAAGATTATGGCCGAATTTAAATTTCCTACTGAAGAAGTAGAATTACCCTCAAAAGGATTAGTATACCCTAAAGACCACCCATTATCAAGTGGAAAAGTAGAAATAAAATATATGACTGCTAAAGAAGAAGATATTTTAACTAATCAAGCATACATAGAAAAAGGAATAGTTTTAGATAAATTATTAGAATCTGTTATTGTATCTAAAATTAATTTAAAAGATTTAATTATAGGTGATAAAAATGCAATATTTGTTGCTACTAGAATCTTAGGTTATGGAAAAGATTACACTTTTAGTTATTTAGGAGAAGATCAAAGCTTAGATTTAACAACTTTAAAAAATAAAGAATTTGATACCTCTTTAATTACTGAAGGGAAAAATGAATTTAAATACAAATTACCTCATACAGGCAATGAAATTACTTTTAAAATATTAGATGGCTATGATGAAAGTAAAATTACTAGAGAATTAGAAGGTCTTAAAAAAATAAATAAAGATGCTTCACCTGATTTATCTACTAGATTAAAATATATAATAACCTCAGTAGGAGAAGAAACAGAACCTAAAGCTATAAGAGAATTTGTTGATAATTACTTATTAGCAAGAGACTCTAGAGCTTTAAGAGAATACATTAATGAAGTCCAACCAGATATAGATTTAAATTTCATCAGTGATGATGGAGAGGAGGTAAGAGTCCCTATAGGACTCAACTTTTTTTGGCCTGACGTCTAATATAGTTCCTCAAGTTAGGGTTAATTTATTTACCCAAATACATCAAATATTATTTCATGGTAAAGGCGGTTATGATTATGCTACAGTATATAACATGCCTACATGGTTAAGAAAATTTACTTTATCAGAAATTCAAAAATTCTATGATAATGAAAAAAAAGAATATGATAAAGCTAACAATGAAGGTAAATCAAATCTTTTAAATTCAGATGGTACAGCTAATGTTCCAGCATTTGCACAAGCTTCTAAACCTTACCAAGGTAAAAGTTCATATAAATAATTAATTTTTTTAATATTTATAATAAACACTATTTTTAATGACCGAAGCAGAAGAATTACAAAAAATTCAAGAAGAACTTAAAAAAGTTTTAAATCTAAAACAAACCGTAAGAGATTTAGGTAGGGAAGATACTGAAACTTATAAAGAAACTTTACAAGATTTACAAAAACAAAATGCTTCGTTAGAACAATTCCAACAATTACAAAAATCAATAAATAGAGATTTAATTGAAGCTCAATCTGCAATTAATGGCATTAGAGATGCTTTTGCAGCATCTGTAAATGAGTTAACTGGCATGAATGCTGGTTTAAATAGGGCTAAAAAATCATTTAGGGGATTAGAAAGTTTAGCAGATAAATTATCTAATGATCAGGCTGATATATCTAGAATGAGTATAAAAGAACTTAAAACTATAGAAGAAAAAGTTCTAAAAAGACAACAAGAATTAAAAGTAGCTGAATTTTCTTTACAAAATGAAGTAGATAATTTAAAATCCCAAAAAAATCTTAGTAATAAAGAAAAAGAAAAATTAAAAATAAAGCAAGCAGCTTTAAATGCTACTCAACAAGAACTCTCAGATTTTGAAAAAGGAATAGGCCTTTCCAAAGCTTTAATAGACCAAGCTAAAAATAGGATAGAAGCTGAAGAAACAATAATTAAAACTATGGGTATGGCTCCAGCCCTATTAGAGGGGATAGGGAAAGCTTTACAAAAAATTGGATTACCTGATTTTGGAGTAGCAGAAGCAGTTCAAAACACTAAAGATATTATTAGGTTAAAAAATGAAGAACTCGATTTAGCTAGAAAAATTAAAATAGAAGCAACTCAAGAAAATTTTGAACGACTCGCTAGAGCAGGAGCATCTAAAAAAAGGCTTAAATTTGAGTTAGATAAACTTAATAAACTTAAAAAAACAGAAGCTGAAAGAGTTAGTAGTTTGGGAGCTTTATCTATACTGGTAGGTCAAGTAGGGCAAAAACTTAAAGATCAATTTACAACAGCAAATCTAACCCAGGGAGCTATTACTTTACTAGTTTCTACGATGATGCAATTAGATAATTTATCTGGTAAACTTGCTAAAAACATTGGAATAAGCTATGATGAAAGTCTAGCTATGCAAAAGAATTTTAATCAAATTGCATTAACTTCTGACCGTATAATGGTTAGTACTTCTAATTTAAATGCAGCTTTTACATCATTAAATCAAAGATTTCAAGGAGCAACAGGTTTTAGCAATGAAATGCTTGAATCTTTCACAGCATTAACAAAACAAGCAGGATTTTCAGAAGAAGCTGTTGGTAATTTAGCAGTAATAACGGGCACACAAGGAAAAGAATTAGAAAATAATTTAGCTTTAATGCAGGGTCAGTTAACTGTAATGAATGCCCAAAATGGTACTTCATTTAGTGAAAAACAATTACTTGAAGGTATAGGTAAAATAAGTAAAGCTACACTATTAACATTAAGAAATCAACCTAAAGCATTAACTAGAACTTTGATGACATCATCTAAATTAGTTTTATCTTTTCAAGAAATGGAAAATATAGCTTCTAATTTATTAGATTTTGAGGGTTCTATTGGTGCAGAATTAGAAGCAGAATTACTTACAGGTAAACAAATAAATTTAGAATCTGCAAGATTATTAGCATTAAAAGGAGATATAGCGGGAGCAGCCGCTGAGGTAGCTAAAGAAGTAGGATCGGCAGCTGAATTTGAAAAAATGAATGTAATTCAGCAAGAAGCCCTTGCTAAAGCAGCAGGATTAACGCGAGAACAGCTAGCAAGCAGTTTAATGGAGCGAGAGGCACTAGTTAAATTAGGAGGCCAGGATAAAACAGCTTTAGAAGCTTATAATAGATTAAAAGCAAAGGGATTATCTGATGAGGCAATAGCAACTAAATTAGGAGATAAAAAATTAGCAGACCAATTAAAATCTCAATCAGTTCAAGAAAGATTTACAGCTTCTGTTGAAAGACTTAAAGAACTATTTGTAGATGTAAGTACAGCTATAATGCCCATAGTATCGTTAATTGCTGATGCTGTCGCAGGTGTAGCTAAATTAGTAACTAAATTTCCAACAGTAACTAAAGCTATAGTTGGAGCTGTTTTAGCTTTGAAAGTTTATAAATCTTTGACTGGGGGGATAGGAAAATTAAATAATTTAAATTTACTCACAAAATTAAAAGAATATAAATTACAATTAGGACTTGGCAACCTATTCAAAAAGGGATATATTCAAGCAAAAGCCGCTTACATTTTAAATAAATTAGGATTAGTAACAGATAAACAAGCAGCATTTTTTAAAGGAAGAATAACATTTTTCCAAAAAGCAAGTAATAAAACAGCAAAAAATAATTTAATGTATGAAAATGCTAGTTTATTTGCTGTTTTAAAAAGAAATATAGCTGAAAAAGCAGGAAATGCTCTTAAATTTATAGGACTACAATTTACTAAAGAGGGTTATATTTATCAAGGTTTAATATTCATAAAAGAACAAGCCATAAATGCCTTAAGAGTTATAGGAAATGCTTTAGGTCTTACTTCATTAAGTACTACAGTAGCTGAAGGTGCTGCTGAAACTGTAATAACAACAAATAAAGCAGCCCAAAATACTAGTATGATAGGGTTAATTGCTAAAGGCCTTACTTATTTGGGGGTATTAATAGCACAAGCAGCAGCAGCTATAACAACAATATCAGTAGAAACACTTGGTATTGGTACTATAATAGGATTAGCGGCAGCCGCAGCTGGTATAGCTATTTTGTATAGCATGACTAAACCTAAAAAAGCAGGGGATATGATGGGTAATGCAGATGGTAAAACCCAAGTATCACCTGCAGAAGGAGGATTATTTGAATTATCCAATAATGATCAATTTATAGCAGCCCCTGGAGTTGCAGATGCTGTTACTGGAAGAAATAGAAATCAAAGAAGAGAAAAAAGGCAACAAAGAAGAGAACAAAGAAGAGAACAAAGACAAAATGATAATGTCAAACTAGAACAAAGTATGAATAAAACCAATAAAATTTTAGAAGTAGTAGCTGCTAATTTAAGACCTAAACCATTACTAGGAAGTGAATCTGGGCAAGCTATTCACAATGGAACATACAACGTACAATAAATTTAAATATTTATAATTAAAAAACAATAATCATGGGATTAAAAGATAAATTAACACAACAAGGATCTCCATTATCACAAGCAAATGGAGGTGCTATTCCTACACCAGTAGGAGCAACGGATCAATCAACGTTACATTATAATTATTCATTAAATGGTAATCCAAATGTAGCTAATAAACCTATACCATCATCATTAGATTTAAATGGTCAAAAACCATCTAATTCATATGATAGCACAGCTCCAACAGAAGGAATAGGAAACATATAAAGTGAGTAGAGGTTTACTAACATACAGAACTGATTTAAAATCTTTAAAATTTGGTAATGATAGGCCTGGATTAAATAGCAGTAACCAACCATATATCGAATCGGACATCCCATCAGAGGAAGAAGATATTAAGAGTAATCAGGGAGATCAAGATTTTATATTAAGGGGAGGAATAGGAGCCCCTTTAGATGCTGTTGATGATGTAGTTAGATTAACTAAATATTTTACAGACCTTAAATCTGTAAGTGGGCCTTTATTTGTAGTTAAACAAAATGTATTATCTAGAATTGCACCTGCAACTCAAGCTAGTGGAAGACTAAATTGGACAAAAGCTGCTTTAAATGAAGGAGTTTATACTCCATTATCTACTTTAGCTCAAGCCGGTATAGGATTTTTAGGGGGTCATTTAGATAAACAGGGAATAAACCCAATAACAGGAATAAAAACCTACTCAGATGTAGCTTCATTAGTAATTGGTACTTCCTCGGGGAATGGTAATAGATTAGTAGATTTAACTAATACTAATAAAGGAGTATTTTCAGGACCTACTATATTTTCATACTCAGGAGGTCCTAATTCTGCAGTAGGAATAGGAAGAACTAATATTAAATACGCTAAGGATAATCAAGGAGGTACTTTAAGAGTATTAGGCAATGAATCTTTTACTGATTCTTTTATTAAAAACCAAACCGGATTAAAAAAATCAGACACTGATAGAGCAGGAATTACAGATGAATTTAGGGCACCTTGGGGAGCTACTAAAAAGTTTGCTAAAATAGCAGGTGGTAAAATTGAAAATTTTAATAATCCTAATAACACAAATCAAATTTTCAATTTAAATGGGGTAGATCTTGATTTTATTTCATCTGAAGATGGTGTAACTTGGGATAACGTAATAAAAAATACTACAATTGACCCCTATACTAAACCCACAATACTAGCAAGTAGTAAAAAAGGATACACAGGACAAAATTTATCTTCTCAATTTAAAGCTCCTTGGGGGGCTACTAAGCAATTTGCTAAAATTTCAGGGGGTTCAGTTAAAACTGCAGGGGATACACAATTATATTTTTATACTAAAGATGAATTACTTACTGATGTTCTTTCTTCAAGTAATGGAAAAACTTGGGAAAACCTAGAAGTAAATCCTTTTATGAATCCCTACACAACAAAACCTAAAGATTTAAAACCTTCAGTTAAAAAAGATTCTTCTGATTTATTTAAAAGTCCTTTAGCTGCGAGTAGAAAATATGCTATTTTTACTGGAGGACAAATAAATACCTCTTCAACAGGTATTACTGCAGCTGAAGGAGGAGGAAGCCTAGGTGGTCTTGTTTCAATAACAAAAAATAAGGGAGTTTGGGAAACTGTGATAAACAATATTCCCCAAAGAATACCTAACCCAACTAGTCTTTTTAAATATAATAAACCAAATACACCTTTAAATAAATTTATCTTAATAAATAAAGCAGCAGGTGGTCAAAGAGCAAAACTTGCAAGTGCAGTAGATCCAAATTCTTTAAATTATTCTACAAGTAATGGTCTTTCTTGGCAAGTCCCATTTACTAACCCTTATGCTACAGGAGTAAAAGGTACATTATCTACTGGGGTTTTTAAAGATGATATAAATAGACGTGCAAGTTGGGGACCTAATAGTGATTTAATTACATATAAACGTAATGATTATGCTAGTGGATTCTTTAATCAAATAATCTCAGGTTCAAACTATACTCCTATAGACACACAACTAATAGGAGAAATAAGTGCAAGAGGAGGGAGAAATGTAAAAAATAGAACTATTACAGTAGGATATACTAATACAGCTAATTCTGTTTATGAAGGTTATTCCTTAGATCCTAGTTTATTAATTAAAGATGCTACATCTTTTAATACGCTAACACAACTTCAAATATATAAACTATCACAAGATCTCAAAAACGTAGATAAGGGATCAAATATAACAGATTTTAGAAAAGGTCTTATAAAAGATGATCCTACTACGGGAAAGAAAAAAAGTACTATAATGAGTATAGCCCCTGACTATGCTACTTCACAAGCAGTTATAGATAATATTACAGGGACTAATAATTACCATTATACAACCCCGGGTCAAAAAGGAGATATTACTAGTTATACAAAAGGTAAGATAGTGGAATCCACTGGTGAACTTTCAGTTGTAGATAAAATTAATGCATATCCTATATATCAATCTACTGAAGTTAAACCAGAAACGGATAAATTTGGAGTAGGTGATTTAATTAATTTTAGAATAGAAGCTATTGGGAACCATCAAGGTTCTAATCCCACCCAAAAACAATATATCCATTTTAGGGCATATATTGATAGTTTTGAAGATAGCTATACTGGAAATTGGGATTCTCTACAATACATGGGTAGAGGAGAAAAATTTCATAAATATCAAAGTTTTGAAAGATCAATTTCTTTAGCTTTTACAGTAGCTGCTCAATCTAGACCTGAATTAATGGCACAATATAAAAAATTAAATTATTTAGTTTCTAATTTAGCACCTTCATATAGTGAACAAGGATATATGGGAGGACCTTTAGTTATGTTAACTATGGGAAATTGGTGTTTTGAACTTCCTGGATTTATAGGTGGAGTTAGTTTAGGAGTCCCTGAAGAATCACCATGGGAAATAGCTATTGATGATAAGGGAAATAGAAACCCAGATGAAGGTATAATGCAATTACCCCATATAGTTAAAGTTTCAGGTTTTAATTTTACACCTATTCATACATTTAGACCATCAAAACAAAGTCTTACTTTTAATGATGATGATACTATTACATACGGTATTCAAAAATATTTAGCCTATAGAAAAACTAAAGTTGAAGAAGAACCAACCGATGAACCTATAATTGAAGAAGAAGAAGAAGTAATAGTTGAGGATCGAGTAATAGAAGGAACTCAATTTCCAGAACCTACAGTAGATCCAGTAGCAATAGATAAAACTTATAATGACATGAATACATCTGTAGGTACAGGCACCTATGAATATCAACAAAACCAAACCCTTCAAGGGTTAATTGATAAAGTTGATATGGATGCTATTAGAGCAGCCCAATCTAATCAACCCCCAGTTGTAGATCCTAACACAGGCCTATTTAACCCAGATGCATATTTACCACAATCAGAAGCTGATAAAGAAGCAGAAAATAATCAATTTCTATTTTTTAACACCCCTTCTAATAATAATCCTGAAAGTATTAACACAGATTCTGATACTTTAATAGATTTAGATAACATAACATAATGAAAAGATACCAAAATATACCAGTTATAAAATCCCTTAATGGAAAAAGAATGTATCCTACAGTACGTTACCCTAATATACCTCTTACCCAAGAAGATATTTATATTTATACTTCTATAGGAGATAGGTTTGATACTTTAGCCCAACAATATTATGGAAATTCTTCATATTGGTGGATAATTTCTATAGCAAATAAAAATATTCTTCAAAATTCTTTAACACCTCCAACAGGAGTACAAATTAGAATCCCAAATAATGTATCAAGCATTATAGCAAATTTTCAATCATTAAACCCCTTTACTACAGTTTCTGATGAAGGGAGTGGGAATGTACAAAATAGTTATTAAATTATAAAGGTATGGCAAATTTATTAGGTTCACCTTTTAGAAAATATGTAAATGAAACGGTTACAACTAGACAACGTGTTAGTGGTCTTACTGATAAAAAACTAAATTATAACCCAAATTCTCCCAGATCTTTAGAAGTTATTTCAGCTTTAAATAGTAGGAATGCATGGGTTAAATTAGCATCTTCAGTGGTTGTTGAACCTAATAGGTTAAATATTTTAAAAAAAAATTATATAAATAACCCTTTAATAGATAATGTTAACCCTGGTATAGATTTAGCAATACAAAATGTCCTTCAGGGGGGTTTAGTATCAAAAGGAACTGATAAGTATAATGAATCATCATTAGGGTTACAAGAATTTGATTCTCAATATCCTGAAACATGGAGAGAAACAGTAAATAATTCTATAAACTTTTCTACTGATCATAGATCGGGCATATTAGGATATAATGCTAACCCTGCATATGGGGTAGGAGGATTAGAGTTTGGATATTCCCCTATGCCTGGTATAGTAGATATAGACATTACTGATTTAAATAGAGGTTCTATTAAAAAATCAAAATTAAACATAAAATGCCATAACAGAGCTCAGTTTGATGTTATTGATGTTTTATATTTAAGATTAGGATATACAGTATGTTTAGAATGGGGTTGGAATCAATATATAGATGTTAATAATGAAACTGGAGAAATTTATCCTGTTTACTTAGGTAATACTTTAATAGATGATGAATTTTGGAAAATAAAAAATGAAGAATATTCTGATTTTTTAGAAAAAATAGAAAATAAACGAAAACTTTATAAAGGGAATTATGATGGAATAATTGGAGTAATATCTAATTTTTCATGGGATTTTCAACCTGATGGAACTTATGATATAAGGTTAGAAATAACAAGTTTAGGAGATGTAATAGAATCTTTAAAAGTAAATCTTCCACCTTTAGTAAAATCAAAAAATGACCCATATGCTGAAAGCAGATTTAAAGAATTATTAGACGAGTTAAAATCTAGAGCAACCACAGAAGATGAATTTTATAATGTACTTTATCCTGGATTAAGAGATGAACTAAGTATAATTTATGATTCTTTAAATCAATATGTTGAAAATAATATTCCTATTTTTTCTTTTACAAGTATTAGTACTAGTAATTTAATTGATAATCCTCATTTACTATGTAGCTTAGACCAAAGCATAAATATACCTCCTATTAGATGGGAGAATGTTGCTAATGTAAATGGTATTAGAGATAGACTTTCACCAATAGTAGGAGATAAATTTGATTGGGGTCATATTTTTGGAGCAAATCCTATAAATTTAGGTAGTAAAGGTGGTGTAGTTCAAGCTAAATTAGGTCCCGATATAAAGAATATTAGAGGTGAAGATTCAGGTGACCATATAGGCAGTATTAATTCTAATTCTTGGACTTTATATAGATCCCCAAGTGATGCTAATATTGAAGATCTTTCATCTTCACATTTCTCTAGAGTGGATACTCCAATGACAGTTACTGCTACGGATACTTCAATAGTATATAAAAAAGATGGTAAATGGCAAAGGAGTAGTTTTTTACGATCTAAAACCCTTTTATATTCAACATTAACAGGGTATGAGTCCACAGATTATGAATTTCCACAATCAGTTATACAAAGTTTTGATGAATATTTTTTAATAGGATGGACATCACCAACTCAAGAAGTAAAAAATTTAAACTACATAGGTGGTTTTTTAGGTGATTTTAAATGGTTTGAGAATGATAATGAAGTAACGTGGTTAGATTTATTATCTCGCCCTGTTGATTCTAATAAATCTTTATTTGCATATTATGGAAAACCTCAATTTTTAACATTGTTTTATAATTGGGCTATTTTTAATGGTTATGCTGGTGGAAAAGGTGATGACCTTATCCAAAGTGCAAATGACAAGGAAGAAGAAGATGATAATGAATTAAGTGATAGAGATAAAGAACTTTCTCAACAAATTTTAGAATTTAAGAATTCAACAGAAAGAAGTAAATTTAAAAATAAAATAAATAATTACTTTTTTAATGTAAGGGATTTACATGCTGATAGTACTTATAACTTAAAAATATATGATCCTTGGACATTTTCTAACCCCCCCGATGATGGTGATGATGATGCCTTAGTACTAAATGATGGAACTTTAATAGGAGATTATAGAACTTATGGAACTTATGGCTCAGAAGAAGCCAATGAAGATTTTACTAATATGGGGGCCCTTGCAGGAGACAAATACATTACTTTAGAGGGACCTAAGTTTAAAGCTACTAGCACACAAAATGGAAAAATATACATGGATAAAGTAGGAGCTGCTTTAAATTTTATAACAAATTGGAATACAGATATAGGTTTTCCTACATATCCTTACTCTGGAGATGGTCTTTTTAAAGATGAAATAGGAAAACATCCTATTGATTTTTTTAAATTAGATTTTCAACCTATAAGGGATAGTTATTTTATAAGGTTTAAAGTACTATTAAATTATATAAATGATTTTTTAATACCTAAAAAGAAAACCAAATCAAACAATCAACCTATTATACAAATTAACACTGAAACTAAAACAAATATATGTTATACAATAGACAATGTAATTTCAGTCAATCCTAGAAAAGTAATAATAAAAAATAGTAAGTTTTATACAAACCAAAACTCATCTCAAAAAAATATTTATGAGAAAATATACCCTGAATTAGAAAATTTTCATGTGCATGGTGGGGATGGTAAAGAAGAATTTAGATATGGTCAAATTATGAATGTTTATTTTAACTTTAATAGAGTTGAAGAAATATTTAACAGTGTAGATAAGAATAACCAAGTAAGTCTGTTTACGGTTTTAAAATCCTTATGTGATGATATAAATGAAAGTTTAGGAAGTATTAATAATATTGAACCTGTAATTGATAAAGATTTAAATGAAATACAATTAATTGATCAAACTTCAATCCCTAATTTAGAGATAATTAGAAAAAGTGGAAATTTAGGTGAACTTTTTAAAAATGACTCAGCCTTAAAAGAACTTCAGACCCCTATTGAAGTTTTTGGATATAGTACCTTACCTGGGTTTGAAGGTAGTGCAGCCTTTACTAGGAATGTAGGAATAACTACAGAAATAAGTAAAAACTATGCCACAGCTATAACTATTGGGGCAACAGCTAATGGTGAAGTACCAGGGATGGAATCTACAGCTTTTTCAAGGTGGAATATAGGTTTAGTTGATAGGTTTAAAGAAAATTTAACTGATGGAGAAAATAAAGTTACTGAACCAACCCCATTAGATAAATCAAACGAGCAAATTATTTCAAACTACAAAGCATTTATTAGTTCAGGTTATACTAAATTAGGGTTTAGTCGAAAAAGTCAAGACCTTACGATAAATGGAGATTATATTAGTACTAATAAGAATGTAGTTAAGAATTTTTATAGTTATGCTCAAGCAGAAACTACTTTACAAAATTACGATTCTGGGTCTAATCAAGGTATAATTGAAAGTTCACTTGGTTTTTTGCCTATAAATTTAAAAATAGATATGGATGGTTTAGGGGGAATTAGAATTTATGACTTTGTAAAAATTAATACTTCATTTTTACCTTCAAACTATCCCCAAACTTTAGAATTTATATGTACAGGAGTAAATCATAAATTAGTAAATAATGATTGGGTTACTAGTTTAAAAACAATAGCTACTTACACAGATAAGGGAAGCAAATCAACTTCGGCAACATCATGATAAAAAATAATAGCATAATAAACACACCTAAATTATTGCAGAATGCTTTATCTTTAAAATCAGAAAGTGATGGTCAAACTTCATCTTCCCCTGTAGTAACTTTAACAAAAGAAGAAATTGAAAAAGAGCAACAAGAAAAGCTTAGAACTATAGGGGCTGAAAGAGGAACCTATATAGAAACTAATTCTAATAATGTTAATACTAATACTGATACTTTAGAAGATGGAGAATTTTGGACAAAAGCCGCAGACAAAAAAGAAGCTTTACAATCTGGACGTTGGGATAAATCAAAACCAAATGGTTATAAAATAGGTCAAAATCAAATAGGAGGAAAATATGCCCCTTTCAAGATGAAAACTATTTCTATGATTATTTTACACCATACAGCTACAATGCGTACAGTTAAATATGAACAAGAAAAATTTTCTAAAAAATCAATTTCATCTAATGCCATAATTGGTGTAGATGGTCAAATTGAATATGTTGTTCCACTTCCTTTCATAGCTAATGCCCAAGGAATGAATCTTTTTAATAATGGTAGAGAAAATGTAAAAGGAAGATTTAATACTCTTTGTACTTCAGTTGAGCTTACTAATGTAGGATATTTAAATAAAGAAACTACAAAACAAGGTAAAACCTATTGGAGCAGAGGTAATTATGAATATGAAGAATCCTTAGTTTCTCAGGCATATGACTTTAATGGAAATCCTCTTAAACTATATAAATCAGCTAAAAGATGTTTAGAATATACAGATGTCCAACTTAATGCTATGGTAAAATGGATTAAAAAACAACAGAATTATATAGCTGAAAATTACCCTGAAAATTCAGAAATTTTAAATTGGAAATTTACTCAAGAAACGTATAATCAAATGTTTCCTAATTTTCAATCTAAAAAACTTCCAAAATCATTTAAAAGCAAAGGAGGAAAATATTTTGATGGACCTAACAATGAATATTTAATAGCAGGAATGACTAGAAAAAAAGATAATGGGAAAGCATATAATTCAAACAAATATGGGTTTGCTGTTAGTAAGGATGCTTGGGACTATAAACCAGGAATATATAGTCATAATTCAATAGATGCAGGTAAATCTGATGTTTTTCCTACTAAAAAAATGGTAGAATGTTTAAAAAATAATTTTGGATAAGATATGTATTTTCCTAAATCTCAAATAAAAACAAATTTACACACTAATGGAGGAGAATTTACTCTTTTAGGTAATAAATCCGAATATATAGGAAGTTATTATTCAACTTCAACAGGAAAATTCTATACAGGTAAAAACCCTAATAGTGGTCAAAATAATGAACTAGTTCCCTTTACTTCTCCTTTTAATAGTGATATAAATGATTCTATAAAAATGGATGAAGATTTTACTATTGGTAGTAATTTAAATACATCTTTAGACCTAAATATTGAAAACCCTGATCCTAGTATTCTTCAAGCTGATAGTGAATTATCAATCCCAGATAATGTTGATTGGGAATCTAATTATTTAAACAATGAAGAATATAATTCTTTAGTACCGACATTACAAGAAAGATTAATACCTTTAGAGAATCCAACAATTCCAACAGTTGAAGAACTTAGCACAGGAAAATATGTAAAATATTATGTAAAAGACATAAGAAATGTTTCATATTATGAAATTTCTAAAAAAACCTTTAAAGGGATGTATTCAAGTAATTTATATGCTACAGATTTATATGATGCTGTTTCTATAACTTTTTTAACAGGAACCCAAAATAATACTTCTAACCATTTAAAAATGATTTCTGTAGAATTAAAATATAATTGGAAGGGGTTTGCAGAAACATCACCATTTCAAAATAATCAAAATTCTTTATTTACTAATGGAGGAGAATTTTTACTTCCTAACAGAAAAGATTATATTGGTTTTTACCATATCCATAATAACCAATTTATGACTGGTAAGGTTCATAAAAACGGCCCTCAAACAATATTAATCCCCCTAAAATCTCAATCTATTTCTACAAGTTTATCATCTTTAAAACCTTCACCAACAACCCCAAGTTCCCCTTCATCTTTAAGTAGTGGTCAAGGATCTTCAGGTGGGGGTGGATATTAAAAATATCCTTCATATATTTACATAATTGTTTTGGCTAATTGAAAATACTGACCAATTAAAAGGTTTTTACAATAAAGGTTACAAAGAAGCTTATATAGAAGTTATACCATATTCTTATAAAACTCACCCTGTAACCAATAAAGTATCCTTAATATATGTACACCCTGTAGATGCACATAAGGGTTACATTATATCAATAAATCACAGCGAATCTATGCCACTAAACAGTGAGTATATTGCTGAATTAATTAATAGTTATAATACATTATATGTTTGGGGTAAAAAGGAATTTTTACATTATTTTGTGCATAAAAATATTATAGATGTTTCTTTATCCTCTCCTGAATATGAGATGGAAACTACTAAAGCTCACCAAATTTTATCACAAAGAGCTAAAAATAAGTTGGATATTAACAGAATAGTTCCTATCGTTAAACATTACGAAACGTGTGAAAAAAATTACAATAATCTAAAACAACATTTTAATGCACCAATTAACGAATTTTACAACAACCGAGTACCATTGGTATTCAACTCCATCGAAAGGAATGGTTTACGAGTTCAAAGAGAACTCTTTAAAGAACACTTCAACCAAGATTGCGGAGATAGAGTTTACACACAATATAACTACAGAACAACCACAACAAGACCCTCAAACCGTTTTGGAGGGGTTAACTTTGCAGCATTAAA
>Ga0181400_1000154_pt1 | contig 27310 bp, 38 predicted proteins | sample 23SPOviralmetaG_FD_130129 | JGI IMG/M metagenome (GOLD analysis project Ga0181400, IMG submission 130129) | Marine viral communities from the oligotrophic San Pedro Time Series (SPOT) site, San Pedro Channel, CA, USA - 23 SPOT_SRF_2011-06-22 | ecosystem: Environmental > Aquatic > Marine > Strait...
TCTTTAGAAATGTACTTTTATCAGCAAAAATATTATCTGGAATGTCAACTAGATAATTTTGCTTAAAGTAATTTACAAACTCATCTACAGTTTTGTCGATGTCTGCGTATAAACTAATATTTCTAGTTCTTTCAATAGCACCAGCGTTTTGTTCTGCCCACTCATAATATGCTTCCAAAAAAGCAACAAATGTCGTATGGTCAGATGCAACAAATTCAGGCAACTGCTCAGAAACAATTGTCTTCACTCTACCTTTGATTTCGTCTGGTACTATATTTAACGTCATTAGTAACTACTTCCTCCGCCGCTACCTGATCCAGATGATCCAGTTGATCCGCTACTTACAATATTTGATGTCGCGGTTGTTACACCACTACCACCAGTTTTACTTAGTTCATTACTACCAGTTGTCTGATAGTCAACACCAGCAGAGGATTCGCCAGTTGCAACTTTATCTACAATTGTATTAACTGTAATATCTTCTTCATTAATCATCAACAGAACATTACGAACACTCACAATATCATTTGAGTTTAGAGTGACAAATATTTCAACAGCATTATTATCTAATGTTGTTCCAGTAATATTTAACTGGTCAATAACTATTTTTCCAGTTCCATAGTCAATTTGTCCTTGTCCCGAATTTACATAAACTCTAGTTGAAGAACCCTCTTCTAGATAATATGAGCGAATGTTACCACCACCATCATCATCTAGATATAATGTATTTGCTAGTCCAGCAACTGTAAATCCAGTAGATGATAAGTTAGTTGGTGCACCAACACCTTGAGTAAATAAGGGGTTGTAAAAATTAATAGTATATTTACTCTTAACATTTAAGATTGCATCAAAGTGTCTTTCGCATCTAAGAGTTGTGATGTTTGAAACAATACCAACATCAGCACGGTCAATAATATTTGTTAGTTTTGAATATCTAAGAACACTATCAAAGTTTTTGATTTCAGTATTAGAGTAATTCATAACTGCACTTCTAACCTTAGAAGATATATCTGTATATGTTGCTGTTGTCGCATTAGGATTCCAATATGCATTGATAGTAGGAATAACACAAATATAAACAGGATCAATAATTTCTGGAGTAATAGACACCATGGTTTTGGATCGTAGAATATCGTTTTTAATGGAATCTTTTGTAGATGTGGTTAGCGACCTACCAGTCTTAGGTTTGATTGACATAAAGACTTTTCCATAAACCGGAGGATCATTATCTTCACCCCCCCATACTTGCATAGTATCAACATTATTATAAAGTTTAGGAAGTATGACTTTATAATCTTCTGCAGTTACCGCACGATTTTGTGCTGAGTAGAATTTAGGAGCATTAAACTTGATACTGTCAACCGTCTCTCTAGGTCCACCATTCTGTGCGTTAATTACTGTCGTAATTGTTGCATTAGTAGAACCACCAATTTCAGTTGCTAATGTAAATGCAGATGCACCATTCGCCTCATCTTCATTACTAACAATGTATTCAAGAATGATGATATTACCATCATCTAAAGACTTACCTAAAACATCATCACCAAAAGTAATTTCATATTGTCCATTTTCAATACCATTAAGAAAATATACAGTAGAAGTATTTTTAATATCTAATATGTTTTCTGCTTTAGTAAAAGTTGTTGCAGTTAAATCAGACACACTGTTCTGAACTTTAACGGCAATTGTAGATGTATCAACATTCTCTTCAGGAATAATAAATCTTTGCGTCAGCGTAGAATTTTTTGTATAAAATAGTTGTAGAAGTGTACCCTCACGCAAATCAATATTTGTAAATGTGTAAACACCTTCAGTAGGTACAATAGTTACATCTGATGTTGTTACGAACTGATAGTTGTTCTCAGAAACACGACTTCTAAAAACAGTACCTTTAGGCATTGTTAACTGTGCTGGTGCACCAACAGGACTATTAACTGTTACGTTAATTCTCGCGGTTGGAGAAGTTGATGAATTAGGAGTATAACCTAAGTGCTTGGCAAGAGAAACTACACTGTCTCGTTTGACGGCACTATCAAGAAACATCTCGTTTGCTACCATATTAGCATACACTGCATTGTAGTGAGTATTATATGATAATACATCCAAGAGAGTATTCATTGCTGAACCCTCAAAGTTATAATCTTTGAATGCATCTTGTGATGTTAGATATGTTTTAAGATTTGACTTAATACTAGTGAAGTCAACTTCTGATACATTAATTCTTTTTGTAGTCTGTGCCATGTGTTACCTTGTCCTCGTCAAGTAGGTATCGAAAACCTCTTGCTGTGTATGATTGACAACATAAAAATAGATGCGTACATTATATTCATTATTATCACTGTTATCAAAAACTTCAACGGAAGAAATTTTTGCTCTAGGTTCATGGTGTTGTATAACTTCTTCAATAGTCTTACCTATCATTCGTCTTGTCATTGGTGTATTATTTTCAAATAATAATTGACTAACTGCACACCCTAAATAAGGTTGAAACGGTCTCTCAAAGTTTCTAGTACTAATCAATGCTCTCATAGACTGTTTTACTGCTTCAACATCAGTCTTTTTTGCTACATCACCAGTACTACTCAACTTTGTAAAATTAAAGTCGAGGTCTGTAAAACTATTAGTGCTTCTGGTTACTTTTGTTGCCATAGAACTATTTATACCTCTTTATCCACCGGCGAATACGTTTGGTGAACCTGAATTACTTTTGTTAGCAACCCACGACCCATGTCCACCGGTTCCATCACCTTTTCTGTGTATGCCTTTATTATTTACAAACACAGTTGAACTATGTCCAGTTGCTGGATCACCGCATTTAGTCTTATCACCTTTTCTTGTGGTCTTCGCACCATTTGTAAATACGTTAGGTGAACCTGTTGAGTATGCTGTCTGATGAAAGGGATTTGGTGTGGGACTTGCATGACCCACATGTTTATCTAAACCAACTCTTGTTACTGCTTTTCCCACATCATCTCCTTAGTTCAAGTTAATTATTGGTGCATCTGCATCAATCTCTTTACCACCATTCAAGTCTATCACACTACTCGCATCAACTCTAAAGTTTACACACTTAACACGAACATCTTTTGTGGATTCAATATCGATGTTATCTTCTGCTTTAATAGTTGCTTTACCACCAACGTAAATATTATAATTACTTTTTACATGCTCATTATGGTCTTTTTCTATTAGAACTTCTTGTACACCTTTATTTAGTATGCGTATCGAACCATCAGGATGCATTTCAATGAAACTACCTGACATATGCTGAATGTTAATTCTCTCACCGTTCGGTGTATCGTCAAGTTCAATTACATGACCACTTTCAGTTTGTTGCACTTTATTAAAAGGATATCTTGCATTATAAGGAATTGACATTGTATCCCATGTACCACCCCACGCTATTGGATGACTAGGATGTGCATCTTTTGATAAGTTTTCTTGTTTTGATACAAACAGTTTAGAGCGTTTATCACCTCTTGCTAATCTTGAAGTGTCTGGTTCATTAATTTCTGCAGGATGCGTTCCTGAAGGATCACAAAATCCTAAGTCTGTGTTTGGTCTTTCTACTGGATACCCATGAAACGACCCCATAATAACAGGTTCTTGACATCCCTCACCATCTCTAAAGAATCCCATTACCCACGACCCCTTTAAGAGTCCTGAAGGTGAGTGTCCTAACTGAGATATAGATGAACTAGTGGTGGGCATCATAATCATCGCCCAAGGTAAATCTTCGGTGGGAAGTGTTTCTTTATCTTCTGTGTGAATACCCAAGCAACGAACACGAACACGACCGATTTGCTCTGGATCATTATGGTCTTCAACTACTCCCATGAACCAGATAAAACCGTCCATACCCATAAAATTCTTCATAATCTACCTCTTAGTTTGCTTTAAGAATAATATCAAATGCCGCTGTTGCTCTCGCATTGTTTGACCGGACTGTTGCACGAACATCAATATCAGATTTTTCAGGTATTACTTGAGGAACAGAAAATTCATAATCGTATGGTCCGCCTGTTCCTGCTACTTCGAATGTGTGACCAATTCTGAATGCATCTTGTCCAAAATATCTAATGTACATGTTACCTGTTGCATCAGCATTTGAGGCAACCGACATGCCAACTCGCATTAGATATCCAGTATAACCTGCAGGGATTGTATAAATCGCCATGAGTGTTTGACCTAGAGATGCAGTAATTCTTGCAACGACAGTTGTAGATACTTTAATATCGATGTTACCTACATTCGTTACGCCTGTAGATACAAATGCTCTAAAGACACGAATGAATGTTGTGCCGCTGTCTGTTGTGTTACCTGATGCATTTGTGAGTGTGCATGTATCTGTAACTAGTTCGTAGTTCTCATCTAGTCCTTCAATAGTTACAACTTTGTTAGCATCACTTGCGTTTGCTCTATCCACTGTGACTGCAGAAGCAGAAGCGAATGCTGTCCAAGGATACAGTGTGTCATCAACATCCCACACAGAACCAGTTGTGTTCACTGCCATTTCAGCAACAGCACCGAACTTGTGAATGTCGCTTACACCTTTAAGCAAACCTCTTGCAATATTCATTCTCTCATCGTTGAAAAAATAGTTACCCATCGGTGTAAGTCTCTCCCTTTATCTTATTTATACAGACAAGGTCTGGTTACTTGTAGCAAAACCTTTTTTACGCATAATCGTTTTTGCTACAAGTTCAAACTCTTGTGAGGTTTTATCCCATTTAAGAACAAACGGCATATTAATATCTGTTCTCATATCTTTTAATACTGCTTCAGCATCAGGACCTAGTTGCGGAATTTTCTTGCCATGCTTGTTATAAGTTTGCTTAAACAGTCTCGTAAGTTCTGCAGTAGTAATCTGTTTCTTGTTACGTTCATCGTTTACCCTATCTAAAAAGTGTCGAGTGAATTCAACATCGATGCCAACCTTCGCAAACAATCTATCTGCAAATTTCTCTACACCATCTAAATCACTCTTAGAGACTTGTTCTCTTAGTTCTGAAAATTTACGCATTCCATCCGTCCTTTACAATATTTGTATCGCATTTATACTGTGCAGTTCCATTACCAACAGGTCTTACAATATGAACACAGTCTCTAATTAAATATAATCCACAATACTTCTTCTGATAAGCATCGTCTGGTTTTAACACTTTTCTCATTGATGGATAGTTAAACTCAACTAGTCGTCCTGATGTGATAAGTGGATGACCTGGTATAACAAAGTTTTCAACTACATTATCTGATATTTGTTTCATCACATGCTTTCTACCTTGCACATAGTCATTGGCAAAAAGATTTCTAAATCCATCTTCGTTTTTTTTCTGAGCATGTATTCTGCTTTGTTTACCAGATAACATAATCTTAACATCAGAAGAAACTTTATTTTCCCATACTCCATAGTGAGGTACTTTACCTAGACGTTTTAACTTTTTCTTATCATCTTCATAACTATCAAAATAGTCGTATGTCTCTACACTATAGTTCTTAAAAAATAAATCATGTGTTATATGCTTCGATGCAAGATACCCATTGTTCACATCTTTAAGATATGTTTGTCTATAATCCACACGAAAGTCATCCACGTTTTGAAGAGTTTCATCACCAACGGCACCGGAAGTTGGTTTACCATCTGAACCTAAAGTTGGTATTCCGGGTACTTTGTATAAATAACCTTTCTTCACTTTACCTTCAGCGCGAATTGCTTCTACATCTGCAAGTTTGTCTGTGATACACACATTTCTGTTTCGGTCAAAAAGTGAACTGGTTGATAGAAACCTAAACCCATGCATTGCTTGAAAGAAAAAGAACCCAGGAGCATTTGTGTTCATATCAACTGCTTTGTTCATTACATAATTAATTACCTGAAATGCTCTCCACCTAGGACAAACAATTTTCATTCCACCTATGGAATCATCAATTGCAATTTTCTTACCACTATCAGAAAATAAGTAATTATCAAATACATCAGAAACGATTGTGCTAGGCGATCCGGTGAATGAAGATGATATTGAAGTGTGTGCGTTTTTAAAACCCTCTTCTGATATAAATTGTATAGTAAAGATTTGCTTTCGTTCTTTAATAGCAATATTCTTAATAGCAGTTAATCTAAACCACAAGTCAATCTTTGTATCATCTGTACCACCAGACACATTATATGCAATATGAATTAGTTCACCTCCAATAAGAGGATAATCTGCAATCATATCATTACTGTCAGTAATCATCATCTCACCTGCCTGAAAAGGTGATAGAATGCTGTCATAGATTTCAAATCCAGCATATACATTTAATAAGTCAATAAACTTATTTGTGCTTTTTGCTGATTTAATATTAACTACTTCATTGTGATATATCTTTAATGATTTTATAAGTAGTTGACCACCGCCTTTACTAGGTTCTGCCATATCAGTCTCCTATCATATCTTCAAATTCTTCTACAAATGAAGATACCAATGCAGGTCTTAGAATTCTAATTCGTCTTTTAGTTTCGTTTAATCTCTCTTCATATAATTGATTAGTTATCGCAATAGAATTTTTAGTTTCTGTAACCCCAATATTAGTAACTATAGTATAAGTTGGTTCTGTAGTTCGTACCATCACGTTAGCATCACCAGATGCTTGAGGTCTCTCGTAGTGATGAATACCATTCGTTCCCGAGTTTGCTGTCCACAATGTATATAATGTTTTATCATAATCACTCTTCGCATGATATCTATTCGCCCCGCTTGGCATGTGAAATACTTTAGAAGGAAATTCAGAAAAATTATGCGTGTGTGATGCGCCAGAGAAACCTTGCTGTCTGTCGTAGTTTCTTGCTTCTTCAGCGGTAGAGAATAGTGGATAGTAATAACCATTAACACCAGAGTATGATTTACCGGTACTAATATCTGTACCTTTGACGGCATATGGACCTAATCCAGTATACTTATCATCAATATATTTTCTCAACTCTCTTTCAGTTCTAGGCCAATCTTCGTATACATCATGTATTTCATTTGTCACTAAAATGATCCAAGCGAGGTCACTATCATTATAAAATGAATGTGCTACAATATCAGGACGCTCACCTTCTTGAATATCATATTCATCATATGCAAAGACATTATTTTGAATATTTTCTCTCAACTTAACACGGCGTACAATATCTTTAGCGATAACAAATCTATTGGTCAAATCACCGGGTTTTGTTAAGTCATAAATCAGATTTGGAAATTTAGAAAAATAACTCATATTTAGAATCCTTCAGCAATACGATGCTTATGCATAACTTCAATTTCTCTGAAGTTGAGTGTCATTTGAATTTCTGTAGGTTGTCCATCTCTATTTGTAGAAAACACACCTGATGATGTATAGTTCAATGTACAACCAGTTAACACGCAAGTTGAGATTTTATGTAAATATTGATTTTCTTTATCTTTAAACATTAGAGTAATATCAAACAGCGATGGATAAGCAAAATATAAACCACTTTCAACTAATTCTGGATGCATATGAAATCTGAATGCTTTAATGATATTATCGATAGCATCTGCCTCTGCCTTTGACCTACCGACAAACTCATGCACAAAAGTAAATTCTCTAGGTGCCATCTCCTCAAACTTTTGCTCAACATGAGAGTTTTGCACACGGCGAGTTGTAACTTCTAGCATATCTCTAAAGTTTAATCCGAATGCTTGAAAGGCAGATGCGGCAGTATCTAATCCAATACGCGCAAGTTCACCTGTCATTTGAGTTGCTTGCTCACCACTCATGTTGCTAAATTTATCTACAATACCACCAACGCCACCTTCCATACCTCTTGCTAAAGCACCACCCATAGCACCCATTTTCGCAGTACCCCAATTAGCAGTAGAAGATGTGGTCAAAGTATTGGGAACAGCGAGAGCAATAGAAGTGTTTAGTTTCTTCATGTTTCGTGCGCCTGCAAAAACTGAACCAGCAAAGTTGTTTAAGGAATCTGTAGCAGTCTTAGCACCAGCACCAACACCCTTTGATACGTTTGCACCTAACCATCCAGTAATTGCATCACCTACAGATGCACCCTCTTGTCCCAATGCTGAGAGTCCGTTTCTCATCTTTTGTGATGCGATTGCAGTGTGACCTTGAAATGCTTGAGGTTCGCCAGCAGTTGTTTGATTAAGCGCGGCGAAAGAAGTACTGTCATCAATATAGATATCAAATATAATATGGTTGTCAAGTTCGGCGGGTGCTTCGATTCCCATATCAAGAGGATATGTTAATCCATAGGTGCCGTATTGACGACCCGTCTTTCTAGGTTCTTGTCGCGATGACACAAGTCCATGTCCACCTACGATGTCACCCACTAATTGTCCTAATGATGCCATTGCGTACTCCCGTATAAATAGTTATTGCAATTATTTATATGAGTTTTTCACATGGCATACAAAGGAAGATATTCACCGATTAATCCGGCAAAATATCAAGGCAATCCATCAAACATTATCTATCGCTCTTTATGGGAGAGGAAGATGATGAAGTGGTGCGATTTGAATCCAGATGTAATAAAATGGGGAAGTGAAGAAACTGTTATACCTTATGTATCACCCTTAGATAGAAAAATTCATCGATACTTCGTTGACTTCTATGTACAAGTTAGAACTAAAGATGGACAACTAAAATCATTTCTCGTAGAAGTAAAACCTAAAAAATATACAAAAGCACCCGATAAAGCACCAAAGAAGAAAACTAGAGCATGGTTCGGTGAGGTGAAAGCATGGGGTATAAATTCTGCTAAATGGAAAGCGGCAAGCGAATATTGCAAAGACCGTAAGTGGGAATTTATAATTTTAACAGAAGACCATTTAAACTAGCATAAATACTAGTATGGCAGAAGAAATGGGAATATTAGAACAAGTTAGAATTGCTAGGGGCGATGCCTCTCGTAGTGTACAGTGGTATCAAGAACAAGTTCGTCAAGTTGTTGGTACTGCGTATAACGGAGCGCAGTTTCAGAGAGAGTATGCAGAAAATATGACAACTAGAATGTTGCCTGGACGCATGTATCTAATTCACTATGCAAATCCTGTTACTAGAGATAAATTACCATACTACGATATGTTCCCATTGATACTCCCATTTAACATTGAGAGTTCAACCGTTACAGCATTAAACTTTCACTATTTACATCCTGTGCAGAGAATTATTCTACTAGAAAAGTTAAGTCGCTTCAAAGTAGGTAATACAGATATTGCAACTAGAATTCGCGCTGATTGGGACATACTAAAGAACTTTTCTAGATTTAGAGAAGTTGCACCAGCAGTAAAAAAATATAAGAAGAGTTTGATTAAAGGAAGACTTCTGTTCATTCAACCCGATGACTGGACAACTGCGGCGATGCTACCAACTGAACAATTTAGAGGAAGTAGTAAGCAAAAGGTTTGGACAGATAGCAATAGAAAAATGAGGCGTAAATAATGTCAATATCAGAATTTTTAGCAAACGCAAAAACAAGAGACTTCGCAAGAGCAAGTAAGTATCTCGTTATCATAGACATGCCGAGGGGTCCTTCTGCTAATCAGAATGGTGTTAGCAACGCATTTGCGTCCCTATTCAGAACTGGCGGTAGAGGTGCAAACGATGCATTCGGCGGTCTAGTAAATAACTTTGTAAAAGCAGATGGACAATATCTAGCATCATTGTTCTGTGAAGCAACAGCATTACCATCTTTAAATATAGATACTAAATTACAGAAAGTTTATGGTCCAGGTAGAGAGATTCCCTATGGACGTAGTTACACACCTGTTGGAATGAACTTCTATATAGATGCTAGTTATCAAATCAAAGACTTTTTTGAAATATGGCAAGGTATGATATTCGATGAGGATTCGTCCCATATGAACTACTACAATGAATATACAACGAATGTACATATTCTCGCGCTAGATAATCGTGAAGGAAGATTTGGTACATTTGGCGTATTACCTGATATCGGTACATTACAAAACAGTATTATTGTATCCAGATATCAATGCACATTACAAGAGTGCTACCCTAAAGTTGTTGCAGAAGTACCTTTAGGCGCAGGGAATAATGCTGTACCAACATTACAAGTTCAATTTCAATATAGAAAATGGACAAACACAAGCACATTGATGGGAGTTGGTAATGTAACATCAACCTCACATCCAGATAGTAGTGTATACTATAATCCAACAAGTGGTATTGTTGGTGGAAGTAGAGACACTACAGTTTATTCAAGTAACAACTAAATAACCATATACTATGAGGAGAAAATAATATGGCATTACCAAGAATTGACACTCCAACCTATGATTTGACTTTGGTATCATCAGGTGAGACAATTAAATATAGACCGTTCTTAGTTAAAGAACAAAAAATTCTTTTACTGGCGGCAGAAGATGGAAAGACTGAAAGTGTAATAAACGGTATTACACAAATTGTCGAGAACTGTACATTCGGCAAAGTCAAAGCAAGAGATTTACCGGTATTTGAAATTGAGAATATCTTTCTACGACTGAGAGAGAAGTCTGTGGGAGAAGTTGCTGAGTTCAGTGTTACATGTGTAAGTGAAGAATGCGAACACACAACAAAAACTGCGGTTGACTTGAGAAACATTGTTCTATCAGAACCACCAAGAGATAGAAGCGTTAAAATTACCGATGCTGTTATTGTTAATATGAAGTATCCAACTTTGGTAAACTTGACGCAATTAAATGACCTAAATAATGTAGATGATAATTTTAAATTCTTAGCGAGTTGTATTGAGACTATTGAACATAACGGTGAAATCATTGATGCAAAGACAACTTCAAAAGAAGAGTTACAAGAGTTTATTGAGAATATGACACAGGCGCAGTTTGAGAAGATTAAATCTTTCTTCACAGCAATGCCTAGAATGGTAGGAAAACTTGAATATGATTGTTCTGCTTGCGGAACTCATTGCGAAAGAGAATTAAGTGGATTGCAGAATTTTTTAGCATAGGCCTCTCTCACGAGGATTTGTTTAATTTGATGAAAACAAATTTTGCGCTAATGCAACATCACAAATATTCTCTAACCGAGTTAGAAAATATGATGCCGTGGGAGAGGGAAGTATATGTAACTCTTCTAGTGCAGTATTTGGAAGAAGAAAAAGAAAAGCAAAAACAGAGGGGTTAACATGGGAGAAGAAGAAATAAAAGCATCTGGTCATCATCCTGCTGATACAAACGGTGATGGTAAGGTCAGTGATAAAGAACAAGACATGTATCTAGAGTTCAAACGTAAAGAACTTGAAGATGTGGATGCAAGAAGAGATGCAATGAGATATATGACATGGTTCGCTTTGATGGGTATATTCAACTATCCAGGCGCAATTTTGATTACAGCAATGTTAGGTTATGATACAGCGGCGAATATTATCGGAGATATTGCTCCGACTTACTTCGTTGCCACTTCAGCAATTGTTGCCGCATATTTTGGTGCAAACGCTTACACTGATAAAAAGAAATAGGGAACACTTAAATGGCAGATATAGCATCACTAGCAGACGCAATTGAAAGTCTAAAGATTGAAGTTCAGTCTACAGGCGGTCAGCAAATAGCATTCTTAGATAATATCGCTCTAGATATGTCAGGTATGTTAGACAACTCAAACGTCATGGTTGAAGAGTTGCGACTGTTGCGTGAAGCACTAGCACCAGACAACGCATTTGAACGTGCAGGACAAACTGAACGTGAACGCGAAGCAGGTCTATCTGGACAGAATGTAACACCAGACCAACAAGCAATCAAACCAGCAGGCGGTGGTATATCAGGTAAAGGACTACTTATGGGTGCCGCTCTTGTTGGTGGTGTTGGTGCATTACTTGCCACATTCTCAGGACTACTTGATTTTGATGCAGATAAACTAGTAGGAAAAATAAAAACATTAATGTCACTCAAAGATGAAGTGGCAGATGGTAGTCTATTAAAACTTCTTGCTGAAGGTGGTGTGCTTATTGCAGTTCTTGGTGGTATAGGTCTTGCTCTCGGAGCATTCGGTATTGGTGCCGCTGTTGCTGGTGGTGGTATGGCACTTGCAGATTGGTCAGGTGGTGAAGACTGGTCACAAGCAATCGTAGACCACGTTGTAACTCTACTTTCTATCAAGGACCAACTTGGTGGTAATATGAAGATGCTAATGGATGGTGGAGCATTTATGTTAACCATGGCAGGTGTTGGATTGGGTCTTGCCGCGTTTGGTGTTGGAGCATTTGTTGGTGGAGGTGCATTAGCATTTAGTGACTGGATAGGTGGGGATAAGTCCTGGTCCGAATCAATTAAAAATCACGTTGTTACATTACTATCTATCAAAGACGAACTTGGCGGTAACGTGAAGATGCTAATGGATGGTGGAGCATTTATGTTAACCATGGCAGGTGTTGGTCTTGGTCTTGCCGCATTTGGTGCTGGCGCATTTGTTGGCGGCGCGGCGATAGGATTCTCAGATTGGGTGGGTGGTGAAAATTGGTCACAAGCAATCAAAGACCATGTTATAACTCTACTCTCCATTAAAGATGAATTAGGTGGTAACTTAGACATGCTTGCCGATGGCGGAGCATTCATGTTGACTATGACAGGTATTGGTCTTGGTCTTGCCGCGTTTGGTATAGGCAGTGCGACAGCAGGTCTTGGTGATGCAATTGCAAAGTTTTCTATGGGTAGTGACTGGACACAAGCAATAAAAGATAATGTTATAAATCTAGTATCAATAACAGATGAAGTGTCTGCAGAGAAGGCACAAGGATTCAGCAACGCAATGGGACTTGTTTCAGCAGGACTACTAAAGTTCTCTGGTGGCAATTTTGGATCAGCATTCTTAGAAGCAGGAGCAAACATCCTAAACTTCTTATCTGGAGGTAAAAGTCCTATTGAGCAGATGATGGATGTTGGGAATAATGCAGACAACTTGAATAAAGGTGCAGATGCACTAGATAGAATACAAAGCGCATTAGGTAAACTATCCGGTTTGAAATTCAGTGGTTCTAAATTAGGTATCACAGAAATGGCAGAGGATTTATTGAATGCTATACCTGCAATTGAAACTGCTATCAATGGAGGTACTGTTGGTGAAGGATGGATAGCATCCGGAACAAAGATTAAAGGTCTTGCATCTGGTGACATTAAGTTTGAAGATGCCGCAACTAATATTAAGTTGTTGAGGGAATCTCTGGGATTAACAGCAGAAGTTCAACCAGCACCTATTACTCCTGCGGTGAATGATAGAACATCACAGATGGGAGCAAGTGATGCAGGTACTAATGTAACGATAGCGGCGCCTACAGTAGCACCTATGCAAGTTAACAACTCTAGTAGTAACTCTACAGCATTTGCTGGACGCAACGAGCATCGTAAGAGAGATTTTGATGAGTTAATGTTTGATGGTCCGTGATACGTTCTAAACAAATTTCAAAAGCAACCACACCAAGAATACAGCAAATACAGTAATACCTATAATAATACCACCATATTCAAGATACATCATAATATCTTCTTGTTGTTTTATTTTGCGTCTGCGTTCAGCAAGTTCTGCTTCTTTACGCTTGTTTGCCGCTTCAGATTGAAACTTTAACCAGTCTTGCCACATACCCGCACGTCCAGTATAAATCATTAACTCGCGCAGTTCATCTTCTTGTGCTTTGATTTTCTCTAGTGCAAGAAACTCTTCTAAGTCAGATTTATTACCTGATGTTTGATTAACTTTTTTCTGTAGAGTATTCTTAGCATCAAAATAACCCAACAATTGGTCACCACAATCGTATAGTTCTTTTCCGTTAGAAATAAATTCTTTGACTGTATTAAATGCCGCTGATGCCAGCGCGAGTTCTGCAAGCATTTTGATGATACCTCCTATTTCTGCGTATCATATATCATGCTATGCTGTATTAGGAAAGTTCAACTCAAGTTGCACTACTATTTATAAAAGAAAAGGGGTTATCATTTCTGATAACCCCCACTTTCACTATTAATTTTTTATGAGTACCTACATGAGTAGACCAAACTAGTATAAGGCGAGTACTTCATAAAGGAATAACTTCCACTACTTTCTACTTATTGTCTAGTCTTCTGATGCTAATTTACTGAAGTAACTCATTGCTTCGTCATCTTCATCGTCAGCGGTTGAAGTCTCTGTTGTTGCAACTTGAGGTGTAGATTTCTCTTCTACCACCCAAGGTGCAGTTTCTTCTACAGTCTGTTGCTTAACAGGTGCAGAAGGTGTATAACTTGGAACATCTGCAGATGCATTTAGTACCAAGTCAAGTTTCGCTTTCAACTCATCATATGATTTGAAATTAGAAGGTGCAAGAAACTCTTGCAGTTTATACTGTGTTTTCCACAGTGCTTCGATTTTGCTATCGTCACCCTCAAAGAGTCCAGATGCGCTATCGAATTCTGATTTATCGTAATTAGTAAATCCCTCTACTTTACGAATTTTCAGTTTAAAGTTAGTACCTTTCCAAGGATCAAAAGGATTGATAGGTGTCTCATCTTCAAACTGTGGTTTCATCTGGTCCATAATCTTATCAAAGATTTTCTTACCAAATTTGAACAGTTTGACTTGACCCTCATTCTCAGGATGCTTTGGATCAGATACTACTAGAACATTAGCAATGTAAGATAGACGGCGCTTTTGCTTTCGCGCAATGTCTTTGTTTGCTTCTGTACCAGAGTTCCACAGTACAGAGTTATACTCTGCCACAGGGTCTTTCTCGTTAAGGGTAGTTAGAGAGTTCTCAATATACCACTTACCAGTAGGACCTTGAAACCCATGATTGAACAAGCGAACCCATGGTAGTTCTTCACCATCGCTCTCTGGAAGAAAACGAATGACAGCATAACCATTACCAGACTTATCTAACTCAGGACGCCAGAAGCGGTCATCGTTATTGCTGTTGTTGCTTTGTTGTGGGGAGTTTACTTTTTCGACTTCGCCAAGTAAACGTGAAAGGTTGTCGTTAGACTTTTTTAGTTGTGCAAAATTACTCATTTATATTACCTCGTATATGTTGTATTGCGTTGTATTTACGTTTTATAAGTTTATCTTATCCACAGTATTTCATAATGTATAAGACTATTTATACGACTAGACGCCAGTTTCGTCATATTTTGTTGTTCTACTATACACTATTGCCTTGTATTTGTCAACATCAAAATCAAGAAAAGGACGGTACTTGATTAACTTTCGCCGTTCTTCTTTCCAAAAGAAATCATCTTTCAGTGTCTTGTCCCAATATGACAAATAATTATTAATACTGTCTAGTATCAGCATCGTTTCGATTGTTACATCTCCGCGACTGTACATTTGTAGTAGCAGAGGATGTTGCTCATCTTTTACTACAAAGCATTTGTCAAACTTATTTACTTCCTCATAAGTAAGTTCTGAACAAATCTCTTCTAGGTCATTCTCAAGGTTCTTTGTTAAACTCTGAAGGCGACCTTTCCATTTATTATAGACTTGTAGTGCCTCTTCGTAAATGAAAGCACCACCCCATCTATTACCGTCAACATGATTAGCAATCAAGAACTTCGGCAACTCATCATCATTAAACTCTTTTGCTAGTTTAATAAAATTGAATTGGTCACTTCTTTTATAGAAGGTCTCATTCTTTGTTTTGACTGCACCTCTAGTCTTGGTGATATCATATCTATCTGTTGTGAAATGTAACTTGAAAGCAAGGTACACATTAAAAGCATCGAATTCATTCATACGAAAGGTTTGCCGCATATCCATCCTACTAAACTATAACGAGTACCCTCTGTTACGGGAGTTACTCTATGAAACATAAAACTAGGGAACACTATAGCACATCCTAACTTAGGTGTCAAGGTAATAGTGCGTTCTTTTTCATGTGGCGCACCTACTTCAAATTCAAAGTTACCACCTTCGTAGTCTGTGTTAAGAATAATAGAAAAACTAATCTTTCTAATTTTACCATATAACTCATCATCTGTGTAAGGTGTGCTTCTCTGGTCGGCGTGCCAATCATAATGTTGTTTCTTAGAACCTTCATACTTTGTGAACTGTAAATCTTCAATCATATCATAATCAAAGTTCCAATTATTATTTACGTTCTCCATATAAATCATATTAAGTATTGGACCAAACATAAATTCTGTTTGTTGATTTCTTTTGAACCAAGCAATAGAACTTTTTCTATGACCTTCTATCGCCTCTTCTGTACCATCAATTTTCGCAGGTTCAATATTATCATTGCCCATTTGAATTATCTTTGAAATGGTAGCATCATCAAGTACTCTTTTAGTTTCTGAAAATTGATACTTTAAAATCATATAGGCAATACCGCTGTCTTAGGAAGATAGTTCAGTTCCTGTGCAGTTACTTCTACCTTCTCTTTTAGAGTTCGCGAGACATACTTGCGAATGTCTTCAGGTTCAAGTTGATGCTCTTCACAATAATGTAGAATTGCATCCATATAGTTAAGTTCTTTTTCTCTGACTATCCTCTCAACAATCAAAGAGAACCTTTTTGGGGTCATAGGTTCAACAACCTTTTCTAGGTCTATAATATCATCATTCATGTTCTAATCCCATCTATAAAAAATGTGGTCATCAATTCTTCCTATTCTTGTTTTTTCTTTATTCCATTTAGGGTTAACGTAAGTGGCATGATAGTGTGTGGCACCCTCAATCATACCAGCATATCTGTTAGTCAGTATTCTACTCACTAATCTTAGTATTTGTTGATAATGTTCAATGTTAGTAATGATTTCTGGTTTACCATCGCAGAACCAAGAGAACTGACATTTATGTTTTCTAGGAACATCTTTACCTTTTTCTTCTTTCCACCACTTTGAATATTGTGCTTGATATACAACCCCGCAAATCGTGTTAGGAAATCTACTATCACGCACACGATTGATAACAACAAGACCTACTGCTATTTGTCCTGCAGTAGATTGTGATTTCGCTTCGTGATATATGTTGTTAGCAAGACATGTTCTAGAATTTGTCTCAGGTGGTTTTACTTCTTCAGCAAATGCGCTTGATGCAAGTAAAAGAAATGGTGCAATATATTTAATCATAGAATACAGTATACTATAACTTTCTATGTTTGTCAAGACTAATTATGGTAAAAGTGTCACTTTTCTGTTGCAAGGTAAGTGACCAACCCCACAGATTATGCCGCTAAGGCGTACTCTGTATGTGCAAAGTTATCGTTTGCCTTTGTAGTGTTTGACCAATTACGCAGTCACCCGACAGTTCTACTCTTTCTTATCTACGTCAGTCGATCCTATTTCGCCCCCATCATAAACACACTAAAGTCCAAGATATTTAATTCTCTTCTTCTCAGCATTCTCAACATAATTTCTATACCACTTAAATCTCAAAAAGAATTTTTCCATCGTAGACTGCTCCCGTGTGTTTATGGTGGAGGCGGTGGGTATCGCACCCACGTCCTGTCCGTCATTCAGATTGTATCAACAAACTGTAATCTTATTTATACACTAGTTGACAAGATTTGTCAAGTACTTTTATGGTAAAAGATATTCTAATAAGAAGTAGGTATACCCTTAGTAGGTTTAACCAGAACATTAGTGTTAACTTCTAGTCCTTCTCCAGGAGATAAAAAACAAGTCGCTTTGCTTACATGTAGATATTCTAGAATTGTTGTAGTGCCTGTATCTAGATTTGCTAGAACTTCCACTGTAGTTTGCTCACTACTCACCCATCGCATCACACCAACTTCACCAAATTTAGCATTAAGATTTTTCTTAACCAAATCATAATTATCAGTCGTACAGTTAACTGGTTTCTGTGCTTTATAAATTCTAGGTGATTTATCTGTAGGTTCTATCGCAAACGCATATCCGCAATAAAAAGATATGCTAAGAAGTATCAGATAGTGCGGTAAGTATTTCTTGAACATTTGTATCTCCTTGGTTCTGCATATTAAAATTGAAAGGCATCGTTAATCGATATCTCTCAGTATTATGCGGTGGCATTTCATGCTCTAACCACCCAGGAAATAAAACAACCTTTCCCTTTTCTGCCTTTATGGAAGTAGGAGTAAAGTTAAATACCTGCGGTCTTGGATCATAAAAATTTGTATGTCCAATATCGTCATAATACACAATAGCACATACCATGTCTTTATCACCATGGTTGTGTTTAGAGTGAGTGCAACCCCTTTGAACATAATTAAAAAAACTCATATCAATAGTTGCACGCCGCCTAAAAACTTGTGTGACATGATTTGTTACTAACCTATTTATCATAGAAGTAAAAGGACCAAAACCTTCGGTGGTGAGGTCTACATTATAAGAAGAGTAATACCAAGATACACCACTATTGTTTTTGTTTTTAGTATAGTGATCCACAAGTTCAGTTCGTGAATTATCTATTATATGCTCATCTATAAAATATTCATATAGGGAAGTTGCGAATAGTTGATGATGTGTTATACCATCAATCATCAGATACCCTTCGCCTCTCTATACGCTTCTCTGACAGATAGGTACTCACCGATGTAATCATCACGCTTCTTAACAAACAACTGCGCCTCACCACCTTCTACAGCGATTAGAATAGCAATCTGGTCGATAGGTATGCCTGTCATCTCTTCAAACATAACAGCATATGCACTACCTTGCATAAAGTAGTTTGTGATATACTTTTCGCTCTTTGGTTTACTAGATGTTTTGAAATCAATAATTGATAATCTATTATCAAAATGCCCAATGCAATCTACGCGACCTGCAGTCTGTAGATGTCTAGAAAATAATGTCTTTTCTTGAAAGTAGATATTATCAATACGATGCAACAAAGGTTGAATAGCATTGAACATAGACTTCTCAGCAGGTCCTTCAATCTTAGGTTCTTTATTATTAAGATAGTCTTCACACTGATAGTGAAATCTAGTTCCTCTTGAGGATGCTTGTCTGCTAATTTTGTTCGCCGCTTCATCGCCGACACGTTTGCGCCATTCCATGATACCTTTGCGGGTATGCCAACCTAAGACTGTAGTAACTGAAGGCATCTTCACACCATCAGGTGTTACATACAGTCTTAGGTCTTTGCTTTGTTCAGTCAGTAGTTCAGGAATACCAACTGTAAAATTATTCAAGTGTGTAAAGTGTTTTCGTTCCACGACATTATCCATTCTATAGTGTGATTATACTATAACACACTTTCATAACATTGTCAAGTATTAAATTAGTCCGAATGCTTTTGATGTTGTTTCATCAACTCTGCGAGTCCAACCTCTACCAAAAGTTTCAAATGTTGATAACTTCTCATAATAATGCTGGCGCATCTCTTGATAGTTGATAATTGCTTGATGAAGACCTTCATCTTCATTTTTATCATCAGCATCGATTTCATCAATATACTCTTGCAGTTTTTTTAGTGTGTTAGGTCCTATTGCACCATCTGCAGTTGCACCAATCATATTTTGCAAATATTTTGCGGCACGTCCTGGACCTGCGTTTACACCAAAATCAAAAACACATAAATCCAAACCTTCAGGTAAGTCATCACCTTTAACTCGGTCCCAATAGTTTTGCTTGTAAATAGGTGCTACATCATCAACAGTCAACTCTTTCATGTCTTTTGCAACAAAGTCTTCTGTCATGCACCATTCTTCGTAGACACGTTTGGTTACTCCAAGGTTAGTCTCACCTCCTGGGTCCTTTGGATGGTTAACGTATCCACCTTCGTGGTGTAGAATGATTTGTAAACATTCTTCATAATTCTTCTGCATGTTAGTCTCCTATGCGATTTTCATCTTCTTATCTATACTCTCATATAGATTAGCGTATTCTTTTCTATTCTTTGCAACAATGTACTCTTTTACAAGTCCACTTCGCACAATGTCTTCTTCTTTAAAATCAATCAACGAAAAGGAATTCATATTCTTAACAATGTCCATAAAGTCAATGATACCTTTTTGTTCGTTCACTCTAGTTAAGTCAGTTTGCATGAAATCACCAGAGAAAATAATTCTAGAGTTTTCACCAACTCTTGTTATAATAGTATCTAATTCGTGAAAGTTTAAGTTCTGACACTCATCAACAATAATAATACTGTCCGTTAAAGTTATACCTCTTATATATGACGTAGGAAGAAATTCTAATATGTCTTGGTATTTAGCAAGTTCATATGGATTTTCAACTCCAGGAAATAACTCATTCATTAGCGCAACGTATGGTTCATTATATACAGCAGATTTCTCTTCTTGCGATCCAGGTAAAAAACCAATATCTCTAATTGGCAACATAGACCTAACCAGTACAACTTTTCTTTGCTCAACTCTATGTGAAAGAATTGCATCAAGTGCATTATATAATGCAATAAAAGTTTTACCTGTGCCAGCACATCCATGTAAGATTAAATTTTTCTCATCATTAAACGCATCAAAAGTTAATTGCTGATTATTAGTAATAGGTTTAACTTTTTTTAGTAATGATTTAGATAGTGCTTTGACGCTAATTACTTTAGATTTTGTCATGTGTTCTCCTCTGCTAAATGACTAACATTACAAGGGTATCACCAATAAACATAATCATTTTTTATTGAACGGACATTTTCCTCCTTTAGATTGTTGATGGTAACCGAAAAACTTTAATGCATTTCTATATGGGGCAGATGAACCCCATGCTGTACCCCTCATAAAATTAGAAATTTCTCTATGTCGTTCTATGTCAGCATCATTAATCATTCTGACTTCTAGGGGTAGTCTATCTCTCTTAATAGGAATGTATGTGACAAGAGGTGTCATATAAGGTATTTCAAATTGAACACCTTTTTCCTTAACAAAGAAAAACATATTAGAGGAGTGCCAATAGTCTGTGTTAAGTATTCCAGGTAGTGCTTCTAATGTATTGTTGAATTGATATGTGGGATCAATCTGTAACATTGACCATCCAGGAGGAGTATGTATTTCCCATATACTATCCAACTTCAACAGACAAGATGCCCACCGTTCTGGCATCTCAGGAATCATTGTTGAATACTGAGAAGCAGGATGCATACCCCAATTTTCATTAGTATCGTTTTCTTGTTGCCACTGTTCTAACTTACTTAGTGTTACACTTTCACTAGTAGCAAAATCACCATCTATATTTTTATACTGGTCTGTTTTTGCAACGTGTGATGCTCTGTGCGTTGATGAGGTTGTTATCAGGTCTTTGCCATCTTCAGTAACAGTTACAATCGTATTGCCCCAATACGGCATTGTGTATCCAACACTGAGAATGTCTTGCATTCCAGGACAGGTCTTAATTGTTTGACCATGTGTCTTAAAGTCAGGATGAATACCTCCAGGCGCACTCCGCGCAATTTGCGCTCTTGCTTGTTCATCAACATCTAGTAATTGATTGGTTGGTAATTTCTTAAACCAATCAGGAATAAAATGACTACTATTCTTAACAGGTGCCCATTTTTGTACACCCTCTATCTGTGTGACGAATTCGACTTTTGGTGGTGTGTATGTTTTTTTTGCTAACCATGTCGCAAAGTCATTGAGTACTTCTCTCACTTTTTCTTCGCCCTATGCTTTGCTAGAATGTTTTCTGTTTGAGACTGTTTTATAGTCTTTCGATTATATTGTTGGTCAACCGATGACCCAGGAGACTTTTCTCCAATTTTTGACATAACCTCTTTGAATCCATCTGATTGCTTGTCGCGTAAAGATACACCACCCACAATGCTAGGTGCCGTTATCATCTTGTCTAGATGCGGATTGGTTGTTTTGAAATCATCTAACTCTGACATACTCATGTAATGGTCTTCGACTTCGCCTGTTGCTTGATTAATGAAACTATATGTTGGCATACTATTATCTCTATTTAGTTAGTGCATCTTTTGATGCTTGAGTTTTTCCATGTGTTCGATTACTTTTTGCCAGTAATCTTTGAACCAAGGGTCTTTTGCCCTATTCTTCGCTTTCTTCAGAAAGTGAATTCGTCTTTCAATTGTAGGAATGTTCATACCAGTAAGGAACCTTTCTCTTCTTCCAATTAGCAAAAGTCTTCTTTGCTTCGCGATAGAAGTTGCGATATGCTGAAATACTATCACCTTCAACCATACACTGAGGGAACTGCTTCATTGCTTGAGGCGGTTCGATAAATGATGTGTTTGAAATGTTTGATGGTGGTGTTGCTAGAAATTCCGACAGAAGTGTATAACTAGCGTGGGACTTTCCGTATCGATATATGAACTCTTTATGCAACTCGCACCAAAGGTCGTACATCCACTTGTAATGAGTAACAGACTGACGCACCCAAATAGCAGACGGATGATTGACATGACACGCTTTGTACACAAGATTTTCTGCATTATCACTTTTTAGTCGCCAGCGTTTGACTTTTCTATTGTTTTTACTGTAACCTATGTATTCATCACCGTCAAGCACCCTGTGGGCGGTTGACATGAGTTGTGCATACTCAACAAGCATCTTACTCACATGTTTGTCTACATGCCACTCAGCGCACGTTTTAGGGTCATTATGTAGATAGAATATATTCATAGTCTTACCTCATTATGTAATAAGTTACTGTATCATAAAAGATACAGTTTGTCAAGAATTTTCTTCAAGTTTCTTCTGTAATTTTCTCCAACGCTTTACTGCTTCTTTTTTCTTGCGCTGTTTTGCTTCCGCTGGTTTCTCATAATATTGCTTTGCTTTGAGTTCTTTAAGAATACCAGACTTCTGCACCTTCTTCTTAAATACACGCATTGCTTTTTCTAAGTCACCGTTGCGTACTGTTACTTCTAGACCACCGTCACGCGGTCTATCATCCTTTTTCACATATCGTTTATTACTGTTGTAGTTATTTTTATAAGTCATGCGTTAATATAACACTTCTTTCTCTAATTGTCAAGTCTATTTATTACTTTTACCGAAATTAAATGCAATAGTTACCCTATTCTTGATTATATCATACTCACTATGTATCTGGTCACGAACATGGGGTACGGTGTGCATCATATATCCAGGAAACAAAACCAACTGTCCAGGTTGAGGTAGTACTTTGTGAGATACTTTCGTAACTTCAGTATTCTTTGTTTCTTCATATGTTGTATGAAATGTGTAACTATTAGGATTTACAAAAACAGTTGGTGTCAAATCGGGAGTTGCATAATAGATAGCGCATATGTGATGCTTACCGTGATGATGTGCTTCTTGCGAATGATGATTTTCGGTGTACTTATTAAACCAAGCAGAAGTAATTATAGAGGGATTGTCAGTATCTTCCCATCCAATAGCATCACAGAACTGCTGACCTTGTTGTGTTACTCGGTCAAACAGTTCTGTGCATTGTTCATTGAGAATTTTATTAATATTGTCATGGTTAAAAGAAGAGACAACCTTACAATCCCATGTATGATTTGCATCTTCTTCTGTGATGTTTTTTGCGAGAGCATCAACAGTTTTTAGCACATAACTATTATCTATTTCTAAATCTACAACCGCAATTGGATGCGGAAAAATATAATCAACATTCATTATAAAATTTACTCTCTATTTTTTACCATCTTCTCTTACATGCGTATTGCTAGTTGCTTTCATTACATAGTCATCAGACTGAAATGAACCTCTTGCGGTTCTGAGAATTTTATATTCAGTACCTTCTAAAACAATCTTTGCTCCTTCATCAGGACCATCAAACATTATGCATGAGATTTTCATTGTATTGAAATCACGAACATGAGCAACGTATGCTGGATGACCATGGTGTGACGGATCATCAAGTTTATTTACTTCAATAATATCTCCAGGAAACAAAGCGCATGATTTAGGATATTTCTTATGACCAAACCAAATATAGTCTACATTATCATCACCCTCTTCAGTCATGGTGTACTTTAGTCCTTGTTTGGCAAGTTCTTCAGGACTTTCAATAAGTCCCTCATCAATAAGACGCTGTTGATTGTGTCTACTATATTCTGCAATAACTACATCATAAGTTGATGCAACGTCACCATATGATAGATTTCCTGCTTTAGAGATAATATCATCTCTACTAGCGGCATCCATTAAGCGACTTCCGCCAACAGCATATTGAACTGTTCCATCAGGAAGCAATTTTCTTTCGGTTTTAGTGTAATCTGACATTTTTATTTTATCCTCTCGCAAAAGATTTATTAAACTCTTATGATAGTATTTATAACAGATACTATCCACTAAAGTTATAAATACTCTTAGATATTTATATTGGAGAAACATATGTCTAAAAAATTCACAGAACTAAAAGATGATATCATTGTGGAGAATATCAAAGAACTCAATGAAGGTGTTTATGATCCAGGCATCTTCAAAGCATTCTTTTTAGCAGGTGGTCCTGGTTCGGGTAAGTCATATGTGCAGAAACAGACCACTGGTGGTATGGGGTTGAAAGTTGTAAACTCAGATGATATTTATGAGAAGATGCTAAAAGATGCTGGTATGGATACAACACCAGAAGATATCTACTCAGACAAAGGACAAGAAATTCGTGGTCGTGCAAAGCAGGTAACGAAAGCAAGACAGTCAAACTTTTTGATGGGTCGTCTTGGTGTTGTTATTGATGGTACTGGTAAAGACTTCGATAAAATTCAAAGGCAAGCGGCATCACTAAAGCAACTTGGGTATGACACTTATATGATTTTTGTAAACACTTCAGAAGAAGTTGCACAACAAAGAAATCAAGATAGAAAAAGAACACTACCTAGAGAAGAAGTTAAAGCAATGTGGTCTGACGTTCAAAAGAACATAGGTTCATTTCAGCGTTTCTTTGGTGGAAAGAACTTTATTATTCTAGACAACAACGGTCCTAACGATGATGTTCTTCAAATGGTATTTAAGAGAGTTCGCGGACTAGTAAAAACACCAGTCAAAAACTATATTGCTAAACAATGGATTGCTAACGAACTAGAAAAGAAAAGAAGGAGATAAATCTCCTTCTGTTTTCACTGAAAATATTTTCCTTTATAAAGTAAATTTTTCTGGCGTCTTTCTAACTCAATCAAATCGCTAGAATCCGCTAAGTATTTTTCTAAAGGTGACATGCGACCAGCATTCCACCATTTCTTAATTGCTTTAATCATCTCTACCCACCATTAATTCTTTTGCTTCTTTGTGGTATCCCATTCTTGCTAGTTCAGATGCCGCCCGCGCTTTACCAGCGGATTCTGAAATCGAAATGAGTGATACTAATGCCGCGATAAAAATCGCTCGTACTGCTGTGCAAAATGCACATGTATATTCATAACCATTATGTAATGCTATGCCAATTGACATTTTAGTCTATCTCCCTGTTTTTAAAAAGTGATTGTAAAATGATACAACATCTTCATCTTTGAGATGCTTTGTATCATTTGCAAACTCGGTGCGAATATATCTAACCATGTCGCTATTGTTTGATTTTGGTTTTAGTAAATTGAAAATATAGTTAAGCATCGTGGTCTCCTAAAGTTCGCACCCGTTTTTAGACTTGACACAATTGTGCAAGTCATATATACTAGTATATTATTTGAAAGTGTAAGTAAACTTACGCTACTATATATAATGCAACGCACAAAAAACGACAGCAATACTGATGTTTTTTTGGCAATACACATGTGACAATTTAGCACAGATAACATAATGGAGAAAAAATTGAAGGTTAAACTTATATCATATTCACAAGCACCACTTGGAGACTTTGAAGAAGAACTGAGTGATGTACAAGACTTAATTGCATTTTGTGCTAGAGTATCAAATCCTAACGGACAGATGAACTCAGCAACATCAGAAAAACTTCTCACATATCTAGCAAAGCATAAACACTGGTCACCATTCGAAATGGTATCAGCATGTCTTGAGATTGAAACAACTAGAGACATTGCTCGACAAATTTTGCGGCATCGTTCTTTTTCGTTTCAAGAATTCAGTCAACGCTATGCAGACCCAACTAAAGATTTAGAGTTTGTAACTAGAGAAGCGCGATTGCAAGACCATAAGAACAGACAGAACTCAATTGAAACTGAAAATGTAGAACTACATCACGCTTGGGTTGAAAAACAACAAGCAGTTATTGATGCGGCGATGGACGCATACACATGGGCAATTGAAAATGACATTGCAAAAGAGCAAGCGAGAGCAGTTCTACCAGAGGGTAATACAATGTCGCGCATGTATATGAATGGCACACTTCGTTCTTGGATGCACTATATTGAATTACGCGGTGCTAATGGCACTCAACTAGAACATATTGAGATTGCTAAGGCATGTGCTACAGTGATTGCAGGTATTTTTCCGTTGACAAAGAATTTAAATTCATAAAAAAACATAAAAAAATTACAAGTCGTTGTTTTCGTTGAAGTCTTTTTTTCACTTTTCCCTTGACATTGTGGCAAACATCTGCTATATTGTATAAGTAAGATGAATTGAAACTTAAACGGAGATAACGACATGGCCTATATTTCACAAGAAAAGAAAAAAGAACTTGCTCCTGCTATCAAAGCAGTTGCCAAGAAGTTCGGTATGAAAGTTACTATCGGTATCAACAACCATTCTTCTTTAGTAGTTCGCGTTAAAGAAGGTCCTTTACAGTTCGATGAGTATGAGCAAGTAAATGTGTATCATGTAGAAAAGTTCTACGGTACTGGTACCAAGCAAACTGCATTTCTAGAAGAGATGGTTGATGCAATGAAAGGTGCAGATTGGTTCTGCGATGATGATGCAATGACTGATTACTTCCATCGTTCTTACTATACTGATATTCATATCGGTCGCTGGGATACACCTTACATTCAAACTGCCGCATAAGGAGTTATTATGAAATACGAAACTGCAGTTCGCTTATTAGAAAAACGTGCAAAAGATTTCTATGGTATAGACTTTTGGAAATTTATCGAAATACTCGACAATGGTTTTGATGAAAACCTGACTGTCACAAAAGCATATGAACAATACAAGATGGCACAAGGTTGCGTCTGGATTGGTCTTAATGGTAAACGATGGGGTACGCCTGCAGAGAAAGCAGAAGAATATGCTGTAAAGTTTGAAGGTGGATTTCAACGTGGGTTCGACTTCAAAATAAATGACATTGTTAATGCGGTCAAATTTTAGGAGACTATATATTATGAACAACAAACTTTCGAATGTGCTTAAAGCATTATCTCAAATTGACAACCAGGAAGACTTGAACGTGATTGCTCAAGCGTGGAAAAATCAGATGAACATAATCGGTAAGTCTAACAAGCGTACCGTTGCTAAAGGTATGACTGTTGAATGGACCAATCGTGGGTTCACTCAGTCTGGTGTTGTTACAAAAGTAAACCGTACAACGTGTGATGTAGTAGCGACAGGTGCA
>Ga0181400_1000158_pt1 | contig 27027 bp, 33 predicted proteins | sample 23SPOviralmetaG_FD_130129 | JGI IMG/M metagenome (GOLD analysis project Ga0181400, IMG submission 130129) | Marine viral communities from the oligotrophic San Pedro Time Series (SPOT) site, San Pedro Channel, CA, USA - 23 SPOT_SRF_2011-06-22 | ecosystem: Environmental > Aquatic > Marine > Strait...
AATAATTTAAGAACTTAAATCTAATTTAGATTGTAATAGATCAAACTATGTTCTCTGACGAATATGATAGCGACTATGAAGCCGATTTTGATGAAGAAATCATTAATGAACTTGAAGAAAATCGCAAGTTATCTATTATTAATAATTTTAAGAATTACATCGTCTCGGAACCTGAATTTTATGGTATATCCAATGTCTCGAACTTTTTCATAATGGAAAATCTTTGTAATACACATTCCGATAAAAAACCAAAGATTAAACTTACTCTTCAACAACTTAAACTATTTGATGATTTGTATATGGAGATATATGGATATGTTCCACATGAGAAGCAATGTGAAAATCTTGCAAATTTTATTTATAAAAAGATGTATGTCTAAAGTCTCTTTTTAAGACCCGGGTTTGAATTATAGAATCTTTCTATTTTAGACGCTTCGTTACTTATAATCGTAGATGATATACCAGATTTTTCAGATAAATATCCCAATGTAAAAGTCTTACCTTTTAATTTTGAAATATAATAAACAATACCAAAGTATTCTTTGTCTTTTAATGGATTACTTAGGTAATCTTTAAGGTCACGTTTAACTAAATTTATTTTAATTTTAATATTTTCAGGAATATCTAATTCTGCCACGTTTCCAATCGCTATTGATATATATTTTTCATATGGTGTATTATTAAATATATCTTTTAGTACAAAATTGTAAGAAAATGCATCTCCAACGGTTATATCTAACATGGAAACAATCCTTTGAATATTAATATTTAAGTTATTATAAACAATAGGATAATAAATACACCACGCCATGAGAGACAGTCTTTCAACTCCTCTTATGTTAGGTTTTATACTCAATATATTATACCACATTGATATTATTTCATTACTTACTTTTTCAAATATAAACTGATTGTAATTAGGTTCTATTTTTTCTATTATTTCTTTTATTCTCATCAGATTTAATTTCATTTTTTGTTCTTCTGGGTCACTAGACAGCCAAGTATTTAATTTTGATAAATCTCTAGATACTTGTTTCCCGTCTTTATTAACAGTTATTGTTAATGTACCCGGTTCAATAAAACTTCCTTTACTTAAGTTAAAATCCATTTTATAAGTTTTATAAGGATTAGAAGTTAGATCAAAATTAGAAGCACCGCAGTCTCCGCATACTTTTTCATTTCTATTAAAAATGAAATTATTAGAGTTACATAACTTACATATGTCATGAGAAAATTGTGGAGTTATATTTATTATTTCTTCTTTAATTTTACCATGTCTTTTAAGACAGTTAATCAAATATTCTTTCTTTTTATCAGAGTTCTTAATAGTATCTATTTTATTTTTCAATAAACGTGCCGTAATTTCTTTCGACATTTGTTATAATATAAATATTTATTTTAATAAAATATATACTATCAATTAAAGATGTATCAGGTTTTTGTTGAAGCGGTTGTAGTTGGTTTAATGACTATATTATTTGGTAATATCGCTGGATTTCTAGTAGGTCCTATGTTTAAAGTAGATTTACCAAAAATTTGTAGCACATGGAATAAATTTTATGCAATGGAGATAAGTTTATTCTTAACTGGTTTTTTAATTCATTTGTTTTGCGAAATGAGTGGTATTAACAAATGGTACTGTAAGAATGGAGCAGCTTGTAAACTCTAAAATATAGATTTTTCATATATGTATCCATGAAAAATTAAGTAAAAAATAGAAAATATTATTATACTTGTTATAGTTGTGTTTATATTTTGACGTTTTAAACTATTACAATTGTAATAAAGATAATATAAAATAGGTAATAATATAACTGAATGAAAAATAGCTGATTTTACATGTTCTACAGTTTTATTCAATGTGTCTGGTTCTTGGAGTAAACGTATAAATGTGCAAACTATTGCAAAACTCATAGAAACTATAGTTAAAAGAATCACATCGTAAGACTTTAAAAAAATACCAATTGCAGCGAATAACAAAGACATGTAGCTTATAAATAAACATCTTCTACATAAAGATTTTTTATACCCTTCTTTTATGTGATTAAAATCTGATTCTTTACCTTTTAAAATAAAAAATAAATATCCACATAAATAAGACACTGTTAATATATAGTCATACATCGTAATAAAATTATATTATATTTTAAATTGATAAAAATAACAAAGAGCCTCTGCGGGGACTCGAACCCCGAACCCCAGGATTAGAAGTCCTGTGCGCTGTCCAATTGCGCCACAGAGGCTCTTTGTTATTAAAGTTCAGTATCTATTAATTTTTTAAAAAAATCAGGCACATTCGGATTCTTTAATATATCAGGACAAAATATCTTATATCTTTTACACGAATAGTCACAACCCAACATAATATTATTCAAATACTTGTTTGCGTACATAAGTGCTTTAGTCTCTCCCAATCTTGAAATATTTTCAATATAATACATTACTAGTATATAATTATATTTATGCCCCAAAAAACGTTTACCTATTCTTCTAATAATGGGTTTTAAGCTGACTTTGGGTTGCGAACAACACGCTTTTTTACAGGTGGCTTAGCGGGAACAGGGACTTCCTCGGCAACAGGAGCCACATCAGGTACAACTTCTACTGGTTCAGCCTTAACGTCGTCCTTAGGCGGATAATGAGGCTTTAGATAACGCTGAATATTAAAGAATGTAACTGGCTGATCTGGATCGCGAAGAAGCTTCTTTAGAGAAAGACCTGCATCTGAACCCTCTAGAAGAATAAAACGGCGATTCTTTGGATCCTGAAGATCATTGGCCTTAATATAAGCATTAATAGATGCAGTTACCTCCTGACGAGAATGCTCAGTGTTTGGTTCAAAACCAAGGAACTTACAAAGCTCATTAGAGATTACAACAGGCTTCTGAAGAGCAGATACCTTCTTTGGGGCATCTGGGTCAACCTCCTTAACAACACGACGCTTTCCGCGCGCGGACTTATTGACTTCCTTCTGAAGTACCTTCATACGAGCACTAAGAGACTTTGTGGTGTCCATAAGTGTGGTAAAATCCTTAATAAGTAGTTCAAACTTATCTACGGTTGTTAGTGGCTGCTCTTCAACTACTACGTCTGTCATTTTAATATAAATTAATATATCATTTTTCTTTAAATAGGTTTACCTTTCTTTTATGAGTTCAGCCCAATATTCTAGTTTAGCTGTTTCTTTTTCGAATTTTCTGAACGCATGAAAATCTTTGAATATATTCCATCTTGCAGGAGTTAAATCTGTCCAGTCGTCTATAATAAGAACTGGTAACGCAGAGAGCATGTATGAAATAGGAGATCTCTTAACTATTGGTACACATCCCAAAAGTATACTTTCATATATTCTATGTGTATCAAGACCCGTACTAAAAGGGCAAATAATGAACCTGTATCTAGTCATGATTTCCCACAAATTTTGCCGATCTTTTCTTTCTTTAAGAACGTCATTAAATTCAAGTTCATTAAGAACTTCCATCGCCTTCCATTTATCATGGTTTTTATCAGAAACTAACTTAAATTGAAATGTAGATAAACATTTAGGCAATCTTTCTGAAAAAGACTCGCCTTTCTTGTAAACACTAGTTAGAAATCTTTCTTGATCTTTAGGACTAATACTTGTATCTGTATGAAAATCTAAACCAAGAGGTATACAAGTGTATTCGTCTATAAGTTCATTATTGTCATAGTTTTGACAAAACCAATGAATTAGAACGTCTCCAAAGATACTGAGATAATTTTTATCGTCGATAGTGTCTAAATTATTTGGAACGCCTATATCAGAAGCTCCTGTAACTAGTTTAATTTTAATATTATTATCTTTAAGTCTTGGTAAAACAGTTTCGCTAAATTTTTGAATACAATTTGTAACTACAAAAACGGAGTTTCCATTTTCAATATTAATATAATCTTGTTCATCAAATTCGTCGCTATTATGAATAATGTTATTGGGATATACATCACAACATTTAGCTATTCCGTTTATGCTCACAAATCTACACTCGTTCTCCATCTATACTATTAATTATTTTAATCTTTTAAATCAATTATATAAAGACACGGTCTATTTAACTTAAAATGAATATCTCTGATAAATTATCAGATCTTATTAAAACTTATAGATGTAACAATAAATATGAAATTATTTTTACATTAGGGAAATACACTGATGATTTTGGTTTTGAAGATCATCTATTTAGTAAAGAAAACTTTAATAAGATATATAAAACTTTAGATACATATAATTCATGGGATTCTGTTGTGGACGAAACTGACGAAATATACTCAGATGTTCCAGAAAAAGTAATTGATACTATTATATTTAAGTCAGAATCAAGTCCTTATGATATTCTTATTAATGTATGTAGTAAAAATACTGAAAGAATATTTAAAAATAATGATTATGTAGAACATGTAACTATATATTCTAGAAAACATCATGTATATAAAGCCATATCAATAGATACTGAGTTTTCAGAAAACTTTTTTAAATTTGTTATTAAGCTTGTACCCGATAAGAAAACATCTGATAAATATTTAGCAGATTCTAGTATACTTAAGGTTTTAGATATACTTAATATGTGCGAAAATGTGGGAAAGGATATAAAATTTACAAAAATTTAAGTAACTTAAAAAAATTAAAATATATTATATTAACAATGTCTGATAATATATTTAATAGTTTTAATGGTATGAATAAGCCGATAACAAGACAAGACATTAATAAGATTACAGGTTTTAATCCTATTAATGTGTTATATTATCAAAAAGCTTTTATACACAAAAGTGTACTTAGATTTTTATCATCTTCCAATGAAGAAGCGCTTAAAACTTCTTATGAAAGATACGAATTTCTAGGCGATTCTGTATTAAATCTTATAATAGCTACTTATATATTTGAAAGATATCCAGATAAAGAAGAAGGTTATCTAACAAGAATACGAACAAAACTTGTAAATGGAAAAACTCTCGCTTATCTTGCAAAAAAGATAAAACTAGATAATTTTTTAATAATTAGTCAAAACGTTGAAGGTATAGGAGGACGGAAAAATGACAGAATACTAGAGGATATTTTTGAAGCTTTTCTTTGTTCATTGCATAAAGATTTAGGCTATAAATATGTTGAGAAATTCGTTCTGGGTCTAATTGAAAATCATATAAATTTAGACACTGTAGAAGAAGATACAAACTATAAAGATATTCTTCTAAGAAAATGTCAACAAGCTTTTCAAATAAATCCTGAATATGAACTAGTTTTAACAACCGGACCCGCACACAAAAAAACTTTTACTTCTGTTGTTTTAATAAATGGCAAAAAATACTCAGAAGGAACTGGCAAAACTAAAAAAGAATCAGAGCAAATTGCCTCTAAAAATACTCTTGATAATATCGATTTTTAAGTATGACCAGTACTTCCAAAACCACCCTTGCCTCTAGAGGTATATTCATCTACTTTATCAACTAGTTGATATTTAGGTAGATTTCCATCAAATGCAACTATTTGAAAATAACAAGAACCTTCTTGAAGAAATACGTCTTTATCTCCGATATTATCAACCACTGCCATTACATCCCCGCGATACTTTTTATCAACGATACCGATAGAATTAGAAAGGCGAATTGTAGTTTTAGTGATTGAACTCCGCGGTACAAGCATATAACCATGCGATGGTTCTCCCTTAAAATTTAGATTAATCTTAAATGATTTAGCCCCAACTGGGACTATAATAGAATTTTGCATAGGAATATCAAGACCTACATCATTATTCTTTTGTGCTTGTCTATAAGTAGGATGATTTCTCCAGTAATTTTCATTTTCTGGATCAATGTTAATAAATAGCGTCATCTTATAAATAATTATGATTCATTTTTTTAAATGGTTTAAAAGATTACAATATACTCATTTATAAAATGATTGCTAAGGAATATAAAACTATTATTAACACTGTTTATAAACAAGTGCCTGCAATAGTTAAAAAAATTACACCTAATGTAATTAATCTTGATGATAAAATTAAATTCGTTGGAAATTCTGGTTTTGTAAAACTAGTTGATTCTATGCCAAGAGTTATACCAGAAAAATGCGAACATTTGATGTGCGATCATGCTGTTGTTCAAGCCGCGAGAGTATCATTCAATGAAGGCATCAAAACTCCTGAAAAAGATATCAAACTAATTGATTTTCTTGTTCGACATAAACATACTAGTCCATTTGAAATGGTTAAATTTAAATTTCATATTAAATGTCCTTTGTTTGTTCAGAGACAATGGATTCGTCACAGAACTGCTAATGTAAATGAAATTTCTGGAAGATATTCTGTTCTAAACGAAGAATTTTATATGCCTGATAAAATTTTTGATCAAGGTAAGCTTAATAAACAGATGTCTGGAAATGAAATTACAGACCCTAAAACGGTTAATATGTACAACGAATATCTTCAAAATAGTTTTAAACAATATTCAATGTATAAACGTCTCGTGGATAAAGGTGTATCACGCGAAATGGCTAGAATTGGGTTGCCACTGAACATGTATACAGAATTTTACTGGTGTATTGATCTTCATAATCTTCTTAATTTTATTCGTCTACGCTCTGCAGACAATGCTCAATTTGAAATTAAAGAATACTCTGATTCTATGAAAGAATTGATTACAGATCTTTGTCCAAATACAATTTCATCATTTGATAAACACTCTTAGATTCTAAAACACAAAAATTTAAGCACATGATCTATTAAAATTTTATAAATGTTACCTAATACATTATTAGATACAATTTCAGATGTTTTTTTATTAGGAGAATGAGAAATGTCTAATTCTGATAACAAAGATGTTTCCAGATTAAGATTACTTTTGTTTTCTTCTAATAAATTATTCATCTTAAAAGTAACCGAACTTCTTCCTCTTGAATGTGTAACAGATTCAAACTGAATATCAGAATCTATTTGAAAATACAATAATTTCAGTTTTAACATTATTCTTCTTAGAAATTTTTTTTGATAATCATAGTAATTTGTAAGAATATTGTTAAATAATTTGGTTTTTTGATTAAAAAGTTCAATGTCGTGTGTTTTTTCGTACACCAAATGATTAATATTAATTCCTTTTTTAACTCTTATTTCATCATCTTCTACAGTGTATTTTTGTCTTGATATGTATTGGTTTATACAATTTAATATAGTAGTTATTACATTATGTACATTTTGAATTTCCTCAAAATCATATTCTTTATAATTGATGTCATCGTATGGATTAAAATTATAATTTATTGGAGTATCATTAAATATCGTGTCTAAATTTATATTTGTATCTTTGATACTATTAATTATTTTAATGTACAGTTTATAATATTGTCCATACATTTTAGATATAAAACTGTTAAATAATTTCATATAATTATTGATATCCTGTTTAGTTAGTTCTATTTGAAAGAAAAGTACGTCTAATGACATCATGTGTTCTTCTTTTTTAACTGCTTCTTTAATATACTCACGATATATATCGTCTAATTTATCGCATTTAATATTAATTTCTCTAATCATCCGTATTACATCATTTTTGAAATCTTCTATATATATGAAATCTTCATTGTTATTCATTTTTATATTTATAATTAAATATTTTATATAAATTATAATTATGGAAGATGATAAATCAGAAACTACCTTGAAAGAATATGTACCATGGGATAAACATCATGAAACCATTTTTGTAGATTGGGCAGATAAAGCATCGTGTTATAACTGGTTACATAATAAATCATACCTTAACTATTCTTATAAACGCAACCTTTTCACTATACCTGTAATTGTAATGTCTACTCTTACGGGTACTGCAAATTTTGCTTTAGAAAGAATACCACTTGAATATCAAGATATATGTTCTATTGCTATTGGAAGTGTTAATATTCTTGCAGGTATAATAACAACAGTTTCTCAATTTTTAAAACTTAATGAACTTACTGAAAGTCATAGAGTTTCTGCTATAGCTTGGGACAAATTTCATAGAAGCATTCGTGTAGAACTTATTAAAGCCCCGGAAGAGAGAATGGATGTTACCTATTTTATGAAAACTAGTAGAGATGAATTTGATAGATTAATGGAAACATGTCCAAATATCGAAAAGAAAGTTATTTATCAATTTAGAAATACTCTTACTAAAGGTGGAAATAAAGCAGAAATAGCAAGAAAACTTAAAAATTTCAACAGACTAATTAAACCTGAAATTTTTGACGAACTTAATACATTAAAAGATGTTGTATATAAATCCTCTCCTATGTCTTCTATACAAACAGAAGAAAAAGATAAATTAAGAAGACTTACATTAGAAAGAGATAAACATCATAATAACGTAAGTACGGTTAGAAATTTTATAGATACATTTCAAAATAAATACTGTAGACATCCATCCCAGGATGAAATGGTATCCAATTTACAAGGTATTTCTATTCCAGATCTTAAAATTATTCTCGAAGAGATTAAAATAGACCCCTAAATATTATTCTACATAGATAAAGTTGAAATTTATTAATACTAATACTTAATTTTACAAAAAAATAATATGTTTAAAAAAATGGTTTAGTATTAATAAATGTCTACCGAGGAAACCCGCAAAGAAAAATTAAAAAAGTGTCTAATAATGTTATCTCTAAAGTCCGGGTTTGACTCTTTTGAAAGTTTTAGAAGATATAAAGAAAAAAATAAGAAATGTTTTGATGATTACAAAGCTGTTTTTCCAGAAACACAAATTATAACAACCGCTGATGATAAAATATACGTAGACAACCTTAAAATAATGACGGCACAAAATTTATATGATTCTAAGAGTGGAGAAATGATTAAATTAACTGATAAATTATCAAAGTCTTTAAATATTCCAGAACCTCCTATAAATTGGTGGGCATCTGAAAAATGGGATGGAATTAGGGCGCTTTGGGATGGAGAAAAGATAATATCTCGTGGTTCAGGAGTTGGCAAACCAAAAGTTTATACATATGTACCAGAATGGTTTAAAATGACAATGCCACCCGGAATTCCACTTGATGGTGAAATTTGGATAGGAAGAGGTCTTTTTCAAAAAACCAGCAGACTCTCTACTATTAAACCTGGTAAAAGTTATACTAAAGAACAAATTGAGAATATATGGGCCGGGACAAAGGACCCACCTGTTTTATTTAAAGTTTTTGATGTACCAAATTCAAATTTCCCTTTTGAACAGCGTATGAAATTTTTACAAACTGTTGTTAAAGATAGAAAAGAATGCTGGGATAAACTACAGTATAGCGATAAGAAAACATTTCCCATGCAATTTACTGAGCAAGTGAAAATTAAAACAATGGAACAGCTTGTAAATCTTTATACAAAATTGACTTCAGAAGGAGCAGAAGGTATAATGCTCAGAGCTCCGGGTTCTCCGTATGAACTAAGAAGAAGCAAATACATGTTAAAATATAAAATCAAAGAAGATGCAGAATGTATACTCAGAGAATATATTTTAGGTGATGGAAGACTTAAAGGACTTCTCGGTTCATTAAAATGCGAATTATTAAAAGATGGAAAACCTTCAGGTGTATTTACACAAATAGGAACTGGATTAACAGATTCTCAAAGAGAAAATTATATAATCCCTGGACATCCAGAACATATTCCGCTTGGAAGTGTTATATCTTTTAGTTACATGGAAATGACAAATGATGGAGTTCCAAGACATCCTGTATATAGAGGCATCAGAGATGACCTAGCGAAGCCAAATATAAATGTTTCTGTAAAAGAAGTAAAGCAAATACTTACAAAGCTTATATCAAAAGTAACGACTGAAAAAGAACAAAATTGGCAATTCAAAGTAAAGTTCTATAAACAGGCAAATGAAATTCTTCAAAATTCTGACACGTTAAATTCCACAGAGGACTACATTAAAAAATTACGGGAAGGCGGAATGCAATTGAAAGACGAGGAAGAATTTAAAGCTAAAAACGCCACATGGAAATCTGCTATAGTTCAGAAGATAGACATCATTCTTAAAACAGGTAGTCTAGGTGGATTAAAAGCCGACTCAGAAGCAGAGGCTATAGAAAACCTATCTCAGATACCCGGAATAGGCCCTTCTATTGCTAAAAAATTACACACTGAGTATAATATCAAAACCATAAACGAACTAAATGAACTTTATAAAACTAATCCAAAAATTTTAACAAGCAAACAAGCTCTCGGACTCATTCATTTAGAAGATCTTAAAGAAAGAATCCCAAGAGAAGAAATGAATATGTGGAATGAAATACTAAATGATATATTCAACGAAGTAATTAAAAATTTCATTGTTGAAAACTACAAATTTCAATTAACAGGTTCTTATAGAAGAGAAGCTAAAGATTCTGGTGATATAGATGTACTTATTACTACAACTCCTTATAATCCTGAAATATTAAATTCTTTCTACAATAAATTAGTCGAAAATAAGATAATTCAAAGTAAAAATGTTATATCAAAAGGTAATACAAAAATTATGGCAGTATCTAATATAGATGAAAAGTTTAGACATTTAGATATATTCTATTATACATCCGATGTATACCCATTTGCTTTACTATTTACTACAGGATCTAAAGAATTTAATGTAAATATGAGATCGTATTCTCTTAAAAAAGGATATTCATTAAATGAAAGAAATTTAACACATAATAGCGCAAGTGGAAAACCTGTAAAACCAGAAGAATATATACTTAAAATCGGTAAAATACCCGGCGAGGAAAAGGATATATTTAATTTTCTAGATTACACATTTGTAAAACCATCTGAAAGATAAACTTAATTTTTTAAACAATAAAATATAATTGAAGTTACAATTAGTAAAATTATAATTAATTCTGGTATGAAAAACTTATAGTAATCGTTTATAAATTTTATAAGTTTTCCTGGTCTAATAATACCGGGGTCGCCGCCGCCACTACCAGGTCGACTTGTAAAAAAACCTCTATTTATCTTTTCTTCATCTACTTCTGTACTTTGAATATTATTAAAGAACTGTTTATCACTATCTATTACTAAATTATTACAGTTTTTTGCCGCGGTGTTCATACCACATTGATCATCGTATTTGCATCTTGTTGTATTTGTCATTTTTAAAGATTCTTTTATAAAAGGTTCTATATCTTTTGCATATCCCATGTACATCCCGGAATTAATACAACCTCCGAAAACCTTGTTTTGAAAATATATAAGCAGGGGATTATTTGGTTCTCGAATTTCCTCGGAAACTATTATTTTACCTTCATAATTTTTAATATATTCTTCTTTTAATTTATCAATATTGAAATTTTTATTAGGTAGAGTGTCAAAACCGTCTATAAATACAATGATGTCATCTGGTTTATATTTATTAATGACATTTAATATACCTTCAAATTTCTGATGAAAACCTTTCCATTTTTTACCCCAACCTAAAATTGTTAACTCAACGTCTTGGCGCTTTAAATTATCTTTTAATTTATTAAAAGAACCACCAGAATGAGTGGCATAAGTAACTATATGAATACTCATTTATAAAAAGTAATATATTTTTTTTTAGTTAAAACTCGTTACTAAACGGATTATTGATTTTTTTATTATCGAATTTAATAATGGGTATATCATTTTTAGTTTTTGTTAATAATTCGTGTTTTATCATTTTTATTTCATTAACGTCTTCTTCAGTAGCATTTGCGTTATAAAAAAATGCAACAATAGGAGTTTCTTCTATTTTTTTATTATACCATTGATTAAAGATTACTTCGTTATTTAGAGCTAAAAATTTATCATCAGGAATATGTAAATGTTTAAATTTATCTTTTAATTTTTTATTAATTAATATAAATTGTTTAAAATTTAAAGATACTCTTTTGAGTTCCATAAATAATAACACAGGATCGGAGTAATCACGTGTTTTCAAAATTTTATCGATACGCCTCGCCTCAATATCGAATAATTTATCTATTTGCTCTGAATTATTTGAGGTGTTCAATAATTTATTTCCATAATTTTGAAACTGTATTCCGTATGAACCACAACCCATTTTAGTTTTGCCCAAAGTTCCCGCGTCTGTTGACCAAAAACAAAGAGGTTTAACATCTGGGGTGTTTTTATTATCAAATGTAAAATCAAAAATCATACCATAATTATTCGTAATATTTGGCAATTTATTTATATAAGGAAACATGTTACTATTTCCTGCTAAAAACGATATTGATTTAACTGGAATTTTAAATAATTTACGTATAGTTTCGTTATTCAAATTTGGAAGAATATCTAAAAAATAAAAAAAATTATTAGGACACCAGGGTTCTTTAGAGTTTGAAGTACATTTATCTTTTTTATACATTTCATCGCTTTTGCTAATACTCACAGAATCAAAATAATGCATAAATACTAAACTTTTTTCAGCTCCTTTTGGATCGTTAATATAGTTTTCAGGATCCAGATTCCATTTATTATTTAAATGATCAATTATATCATTTATATCAATATTCTTTTTAACAGTTACATAATCTGAATAATCATTATTAGTTGATAAATATATATTTATCCTGCATCCTAACAAAAATATAATTATTAATACTAATAAAACGATTATAGTTTTTAATAGCATTATCTTATATTTTATATATGATTTAAAAATTGCAAAAAATTACCAATATTAAAATATATTGTATTTAATAATATATATAACATGGAATTGTTAAAAGATAAGAATATTGAACAACAATTTCATACATTAGTTAAGAAATTTTTAACAAAGGACGATTCATATGATATTTCGCGCTTTATAGGCGGTATGCCAATAACATTAGAAAGATCTGATATGCATCAACTAATGTATAAAATTAATGATAATTACAAATATAATGTAACACAAAAGGTAGATGGTACTAGAGTTTTAATGTATATCGGTTATGATAATTCAACAAGTGGCGGTACTAAACAAAGAACGGTTTGTTTTATAGATAGAAATATGAAAATATACACTATTAGAAATTCAGAAAGAGCTATTTTACCATACGTAAACACTCGAGAACTTCTTTTAGACGGAGAGTTGGTATTTTTTGATGCAGATGGAAATTCTCATAAAGAACTTGACTCTCGTTTTGTTAAGGGAGTTTCGTTTATGGCGTTTGACATTCTATATGGAGTAGAAAATATAAACGTTGACTCAGAAGGTAATAAAATAGTTGGACAGTCATTTTCTATGATAGTACCTTTAGACAATGTACTTAAGACTTTTCCATGGACTTACATAAATAGATATGATATATTATATAAATTAATAGTACCAGGAAACTTCAATAAAAATGAACCAATGGTTACAACTGCTTTTAAAAATGTACCTTGGTTTAATGTAGAAATTAAGCCTATATATTTTCTAAACGCTTTAAAAGATAAAAAAATATTATACAATGAATCTAAAACTGGTTATCTCCAAACTCTTCTTAACTCTTCCAGAAGAGACTTCTATAATAATGTAATAGCAAAATATCCAGAAAAGAATGTAAATGTTTTTATTAAAAAAGCTTTAACATTAGATGGTCTTATATTTACTCCTAGCGATATGCTTTATAATATAGGGACACTTAATAAATTTTCTTCTACACAATACAAATGGAAACCAACAAATGAACAAACTGTCGACTTTCAGATGCGAAAAGTAGGAAATAATACAGTAGAACTATTGACCATGAAAGGAGGTAATATAGTACCTTTCCAACAGAATTTTAAAACAGTAATTGTTAATATTCCTACATCTGATTTTCAAAATAATTCTGTAGGAGAATTTAGCATTAATCAAATAACAGGTGAATTTAAGTTTAAAGAATATCGTAAAGATAAAAAGACTCCCAATTCTATTAAAACTGTCATGAATGTTATAAATAGTTTCAAAAATCCTGTCAATATTAACGATTTGTATTATTTTCTAAATCTTGGTCCAAGTTCTAATGAAATGGAGATCAAAAAAGTTTTAGAATACTCATCTAAAAGTAATTTATTACAGTGCTTAGTTACAAGTAAAGATGTTCCAGTTTTAGACGTTGAAATGAACGATAAGATTACAAATACATTCAAAATGGCGGTAAACGATAAAGAGATAGAAACAGAATTGCGTCTTGGAGTTTTTGGCACAAATAATTTTATACCAGACGTAGATAGAGACATTGTAGATGCTATAATTAAAAAATTGAATTTATATAAATTTAATAGTAAAATTGAGGATTTTGTAGATGTATACTCTGATAAAATAAGAACAAGATACATGTATTCCAATGAACTTAGCTCTTACATTCTATCAGAATCTATTATTAAAACACGTATATCAAATGCAGACCTTAGAACTAAATATCTATTGAATTTTGATGTTAGATTTGCTACATCTAAGGAGGTTAAAGTCAAAGAATATAATCTAGAAGGAGATTCTTACAAAAAATATAGAAGATCATTCATAGAACCCAATGGTATGTTTAGAGTTGATATAACTTCTATAATGTCTGGAAAATATAAAGATCGTAAATTTACCATAGATGAAAAAGTTAAACAGAAGTTTCAAGTAGAAATAGAGATACTAAAAGATAATATTGATGCAAATGGTGTTATGAAATTTTTATCAGGACTTCTCAGATTTTAATAAATTGCCATCAAATGTAAATATATCAGTTGGAGTTATCCATTCTTCATTTGATGTAAAAAAATCAATTGTGATAGGATTAAACTTTGTATATAAAATGTTAAGTGTTTCATCATAAGATAATTTCTTTTCAGTTTTTTCTAAAATAGAAATTTTCCTATTTGGTACTACATTCCCTTGGGAATCTCTATTAATTTTAACATTAAAGTAGTCATTTACAAATAGATCATCTGGAATATCTCTTTTATTAAAACTATATACAGACAAGAAATCTAATCCAGATCCGTCTGGAAATTCCTTGTTTTCATAACCAAATACAATTGTTTGTTTGTTCTTAGATAAAATTTGAAGTTGTATAATATCTCGATATTCATCCGGTTGACCCCATACTATATTATTACAACAATCGTTACTTGTGTATATCAACTTATTATTTGAATTTAACATAATGTCATACGATCCATCTATTATGTTAGAATAAATGTCAGGGAATAATAGAATTTCGTCTGTTATAGAATTAAGAACTAAATTTTGTAAATCAAATAACATAGAATAACGATCTTGAAATGGTTTACTTTTTAAATTTTCTTTATAGTAAAGAAGATCTATTATACTATACTCTAGAGTATTGTCTTCTTCATTTATTTTTAAGTATCCGTTCAGAACTATATTTTCTTGAAATTTATTTGAAATAGTTGAATCTATTGATCTCATGTTATTATTAATATAAAAATTTCCTTCGGGTGAAAGAACTAAGTAAAAGTTATAAGATATTTTAGGAGCCTTTCTAACTGTATAAACTTCTTTTGTCATTTTAATAACACTTGAATAAGTAAGTGGTTCATTATTTATTATTGTAGTAAGTATATTGAATGTATCAGCATTTTCTTGAATGAATCTTTCATTTAATTCAGATGTAAAATTTTTAATTAAATCGCCTTTAGAATCTAATATCATATCTTCTTTTCTCAAATTTGAATATATACAGTTTAATAATTGTTCACGTGTAAAAGAATTTAGCCCGGGGAAATACCTCGAATCTCTCATAAAATCTGTACCCTTTACTTTAACTACTCTACCGTCAGAAGTTCTTACGTTGTACTCGTTGGACTTTTTACTTAATTTTTTAACGACCGTTACTTCTTCAAAATTTCCATCTATCTTAACCATTGCTGTACCTCCTATAGAATTACTACCCGGTATAAGTATACCAGAACCAAGATCTTCGGTTTCTGTTATATTATACATTTTCTCTTGTTCTGTATTATTTGGAAACCCTGTTAATAAATATTGTTTCATTCTTTTAATAGAATCTTTTGTTTTAGTTTCACAACATGGAAACCATAGACCGTTTTCATCTTGTACACCTTCTGGTTTTAAATATTGATAATTTGGATCAGGACATGTTCCTTTCCACGAATAAGGTTCTGGTCTCATACCTTCTTTATAATTACCAGAACCCGAATCTCTAGTACGCGTAAGTCTACAAATTTTACCACTTGGTGCATATCCCGTTACAGTATTAAAATTTGTTCCTGATTCTTTAACATCAAGCAGCGATTTTTTAATTAATATTTCTTTATTTTCACTAAAAATTCTATTTATAACCGATACTACATTACTAAACATCTGACTATTTATAGAGGTTTTACCCTGTATACAAATCCCTTTTACCATTTGTTTATCAGAACACGAGGACAAGGTCATCATAACCGTTCCAAATTTATTTATAATAGCTGTCAATTTAACACCTGGGGCAGGGTTTGATATAAATTTAATATATTCTTTAGACATTACTTGATTTCTTGTTAGTCTTCCTAAAGAGTATTCCCAGTCTATTATTCTGATTCCGTCTAAATTAATGATTTTATCACCCGATGTTGTAGTCTCAATATTTGTATATTTTCCATCTATTACATCTCCAGAAGAATTAAATGGACTAATAAGAGTATCAAATTCCTCAAAGTTAATTTGTTTTGATTTATCCAAAGATGTTATTGTAAATTGTCCCGATATAGAATGTACATAAGAAAACTGCTTTGTAATTACGTATTTGTCAAAATTTCCATCAGATGATAAGTTAAAATTTTCCATATTGATCCCCGATGTATTATTTATTCTTGTAATTAGCTCATTTGTTAAGAAGTCTAAATCTTCTTTATTATCAGGTACATTAATTAAATTAATAAGTCCGTTTTTACTTAATCTGATACTAGTTTTAATAGAGTTTCTTTCATATGATATTATTAAATTATTTAAGAACTGTGTTGTTGTAGTCTTTGATGCTAATTTTTTAGGTCCTCTTTTTTTATAAATACCAAAAAATGATATATTTGTAAGAACATTTGGGGAGTTTTGAATATTAATGGTTCCATTTTCTACTAAAACTTCGTCAGGTATAAGTAAAATATCATTAAGATCTTGTTGTGTAAGAGTTTTTGATTCTATTTTATCTTTAAGATAATCATAATCGCCTTTATAATTTATATTTTTTAATATATAAGTAGAAACAGCTTCCAATGTTAGATATAAACTATCTTGTTCTGGAAATTCACACGTTGTAGAATGATCTTCAGGGCCTATACTACCACAGAAGCTACAATATAAATTTTTTTCAATAGGTCCAATCGGTGGCCTATTATACACATCATTTAAAACTTCTGTACCAATTATTTTTTTCTCAGAAAGACTTAACTTGTAAAAACCTGTTTCTCCTTCGTCTAATTGAAACTGAGTTTTTATAGAATTTAAGTCGAAAATTTCATTATTTTCGTCAAATTTATTTATAAACATATTAATGCCATTGATCTTGGCCATAAATATTTAATAAATGTAAACATTTTTAAAATTAAAATTAATATAAAAAATATACATATTTAATTATAAAGTATGTCTAGAGAAGTAAATAAATTTAATACTCTACTAGATGAATTTCTAGAAAAGCTTATAGTTCAATTTGATAATAATAAGTTAAGAACCTATAGAAAAGCTTTTTTACTTATTAAAGGATCTCAACCTAGGGTATCTGTAAATCTATTTATGGCAAGTTGCGAAAACTATAAATCTCAGATTACGTCGCGCGACGATAAATTTTTCTTAAATGATAAGAAAATCAGTGAAGTTTCTAAACAATTTGGTAATTTTACAGACGATATAGGCCTAACAGATTATTGGAATAAACTAACTAATAAAACAAAGACAAGTATATGGGACTACATTCAATCTTTATTTGTTTTAGGAGAAATAATTATAAACAAAGACAAGGACATGTTCAATAAATATAAGCAGTTATACATATCAGACTATAAAAATGAAATAAATAATCTACATGGTGATAATTTTTCTGTAGAATTCATTGAAAAATTAAATTCTTAACTTATTATAAACAATGTCAACATATTGGCTAAGCGATTTTTGTTCACTTTTTACATCATTTGATATAAATCCATTTTCAAATGAATCTAAAAATGAAAAATATAATGCTTTAACGCGGCTTATTATAATAATTACTCTAATTTCTTCATTAATTTTCAATAAACAACAGAACAATATTCTTTTGGCAGGAGCTTTCTCCGTATTTATTTCTTTGATAATATATCTTTTAACACACAACAACAGCGTCTCCTTTAAGAGAGAACCTTCAGATTATACTAAATTAAAAGATTATTTTGGAAATGAATATGAAATTACAAGAGGTAAGACAGCTGCTCCAAAATATGATCAATCTAGAAAAATGTTAATGGAACAATATGATAAAGTCACAGAAGACGGGACTGATATTGGTAAAGAAATCTTTGTAGACGACTATGTAAATTCTAGAAGCGGAATTGGTGTAAAGGGTGGTTTCGATATTAAACGTGAACTTGATTTTTCTAGAAGTAAATTTTTTACAAAGAATAAAGATCCACAATTTGGAACCGCCGTGAAAAACATGCCAGAAAAATCTGAAATTATTTTCAATAAGACAGTTAACACAGGTACTTTAAAACATTTTGATAGTTTAATTAAGAAAGATTTAAATTTTTAAAATAAAATATAACATTATAATAAATAATGGTTGACAAAGGTACTGACGAAGCTTTTATTAAAAGAAAATCTGTATACACTCAAGCTTCGCGATATGTATATCCGGCTGTACAAGAAAAATCTAAAGATATAGATGTCGCAAAAGTAATTCTTAAAAGAAATGAAGTGCCAATAAAAGATAGACAAATACCAAAAATCATTCAAAGTAAAACAAAAAGTATATCCGATGAATATCATTATCACAGGGATTCGTCGTTACCTAATAAAAATGTTTCTGTAAGATACGCGATGGACGATTCCGTATCTGTTTTACCAGATCCTTATTATATTAAACAATCTATGGACCCTAGTAAGTCAAAAAGATTTTTCTATTATGCTAATAAACATATGATAGGTAGCGACACGCCCGACACCAGAGTGTCGCTAAATAAAGAAGTATTACATGAAACAGGGAAAAAAATAAATAATGACAGGGTTATAAATATGAAAAGTAAGAACATGTGATATAAAAAAATATTATATAATAAATAAATGTCGAGTTATATAAACGCCAGAGTTTATTTTATAGCAAATACAACTGATGAACCTCCTCCTATTATGAATCCAAGTGATATATCAATGATTAATAGTATTATTAGACAAGATATGAATTCTTTTATCAATGAATTTATTAATAGAATAGATGAAGAAAATAAACCAAAAACAAGCAAAGAAACTTTTGAAAAACTTAAAACAAATACAGAAATTATAGAATGTTCAATATGTTTTAAAGAAACATGTGACAATAAAGAATTAGAATGTGAACATATATTTTGTAACAGTTGTATTAAACGATGGTTAACAGAAAAGTCTAATACATGTCCTGTATGCAGAAAAGCAGTTTAAAATTAAGTATCATAAATTATTATTTTAATTTTATAATTTAAAATATTTAATTATTATTAACAATTACAGATGGAAATACATCCAATTATCATAGTTATAGTATTAATGTCTTTTATAGGTATATCAATTAATTTAACAAATGACAATATCAAAGAAGCTAAAGAGATTATAGAAAATGATCCTAAAAAATTAAATTTAAAATCTGAAAATATAATTGATAAATATATAACTAAAGAATCTCCACAATCGCTTAATATAAATGATAATAGTTCTATTCCTTTACGCTTTGACACAATGGGTAATAAATTAGGTTTAACAGGAAATGGTTTAACAGCTGGTAAACAAATAATTAATGCAAAGGCAAAGGGAGGTGGAGTACCAACTGTAAATCTTGGTGAACAAGCTGGAGCTACCGCTTTAAAAGTTAATAATGCGAATTATGGCGATAAAGGAAATATAGCTTTTAAAAATCCAGGTTTACCGTTTGACGTCTATGCAACTTTTGAACAAGGGGCTTTAAAACCTATGTCTGCCAAAGAAATTAGAAATAATGTAGGACAACTTAGAAATACTAAATTTAGTGGCCTAACAGGGCAGATTTATAAACCCAATAAAGATTCAGTAATTCTAGGCGAAGCTTATGAACCTTTAATACTCAAAAAAGAAATTTTAAATTTGAATAAACGTTTAAGAAGTAATAAAAATGACGACATTTATTTACATAATGTAGATAGATCAAAAATTCAAGAAAGAAATAACTTTAATATATCTCGAGTAGAAAGCGATGTTTACGAAATTTATGAAAAACCAAATCCCAATGATATAACCAATGATAGAAATGTAGAAAGAGCTAAAGATCTAAATGACATTCTTCATAGGCAAAATTATATGGAATTATTAAGAAAAACAGGTAAAAACGACGTTGCAACTCAATTAAAGCATAAAATGTAAAAATAAAATATTTATAATAATTAAATCTAATGGACAGCTGTGGAAATACAAGAAATATTGACAAGGGGACGTATGTTGCAGATTCTAACCAAATGTTAAATATTTTAAGAGTTAAACCCACTACTAAAATTGATGAAAAAATTTATAATATTAAACAAAAATCAAATAGTTCTTCTAAAAAGTATAATTTGGAAAATGACATTAACACAAGAAGTTCGCAATTACCAGATTATAACTTTAGAAATCTTAAACAACCAATGCAACTTAAAAAGGATAATTCTTTATTTACCTTTTTTATTAGTCCTAATCACAGAAAAAATCAATTAGTTGATAAAGATAGAGAAATAGAAGAAGCTATTCCTAAGAATAATGTTTCTAGACCTCATAAATTAATAGATTCTAAAACTGTAGCCCCTACTATAGGAATGATAAATACAGACACTAAATTTAAATATAATGAAAATATATTAGAATGTAACAGATCTAATTATTTGCCCAGACAGTTCGGAAAAGTAAATACAAATAAGGTTTTAGCTAAAGTTTTACATTAATTTTTCCACTTCATCTATATAAGATGATAAATTATTTTCAAATACTGTTCTAAGTTTTATTAGATTTCTCTTATTATTCAGAGTAAATTTAATAGTATCAAGAGATACCCACTTAATATCATTAATTTCTAAAAATTTTTTATCAGGATTTGTATTTGATATAAACCTTTTAGTACTTAAAAATTTATCTCTGTATGTTGTTGTAAACGGTATTTTAATCAAAAACATGTAATATGGATGACCACTAGGAGTTCTAAACTCAAAATGTTTTACGGATTTATTCTTAACTATATTTTTCATATCTGAATAATCATATACAGCCCCTAATGTTTCTTCCCACGCTTCTCTAGCGGCAGTTACTTCAAAATCTCCTCTATCGTTTATTTCTGATCTACCTCCAAAATTTGACCACTTATTATCATAATCTTTACCAAGTAAAAAATAAGGTGTTTGATCTATACTTTTTGAATAAAAAAGAACACCTGCTGCATATAATATATTATTTGTTAACATTTAACTATAACTAAATTATATTTTTATATCATTATTTAAAGTTAATTTTAATTTAATAATATGCAAAAAATTTTAAATGATAAAAATGTTAAAGGTCCTGTAAATTTACTATTTGCTCGTTCAGACACTTTAAAAAAAAATAAGGATAATAATTATAAAATGAGCGGTCAGATGCCTAAAATTAAGGTTCAAACTGAGTCTAATTCTAGACCCACAGTTCAACTTAAAAACCCAACTGGTATTAAGGGAATTGACGTTATTAAGGATTCTGACGATTCTGCATCAGAAGCAGATTCTGTATCATCTGGAAGTACAGTTTCTGTAGCACCTGTTAAAAGTGTGAAAAGGGATACAAAACTTCCCAAATCTAAAACAAAATTTAACGCTGAAGATTATCAAAATTTTATAAATAATTCTAAAACTAAGACTAATAATAAGAATGATATAGAAGAATCTGACGAAGACTCTGCTTCAGAATATTCTGATTATTCTGATTACTCAGACGCACCCGGGAGCGAAAGTGGTTCTTCAGTGTCTTCAAAAAATGATAAAAAGGATAGTAAAACGGAAAAACAAGAAATACTTCTTAAACTGGTAGCTCTAGAGAAAAAAGGGGTGACACTTACTAAAAAATATTCAATGTCTTCTAAATTATCAGATCTTAAATTCGAATTAAATTTACATCGCGAAAATGCAGAAGTGGAAGCAAGTGTTAAATTACAGCAAAAAATTTTAATGGCGGCAGTCACAGGTTTAGAGTTTGCAAATAAAACATTTGATCCTATAGGAGCTAAATTAGAAGGTTGGTCTGAATCTGTAATGGATAATATAGATGATTATGAATCTGTTTTTGTTAGATTACATGAAAAATATAAATCGAGAGCAGAATTACCACCAGAATTACAACTTTTAGTAACTTTAGCAGGAAGCGCTTTTATGTTCCATGTAACTAAAACAATGTTTAATAGTGCATTAGGAGGCGGTTCAACTGATATACTTAAAAATATATCTTCTGCGATGAATCAAACATCTTCTAATCAAGATATGAGCGGACCATCTTTCAATTTAGCAAGTATGCTTTCTACTGCTAATAGAGATGACGATGCAACGTCGAGTGGAACAGTTGAAACTTCCAAAGAGGTGACCGTAAATCAAAAGGGTAAAAGATCGTTAAATTTATAATATTTTATTTTTGAAAAAAAAATTATTTTATAATATTAAATATGTTATACCACAAAACTAAATATACAACAAACCCTTATAAAACACCACACTCTCAGTACGTTCAGAATAATGTTAATTTTTCAGAATTTGGAGATTTTAATAGATTAGGACCAAATCCTGAATTACCCGATCAAGGATTTTCTCAGGGTAGAAAGGCTTCTCATAGTATACAAGATAATCAGGCGTGGCCTGAAATATCAAATAGTATGAAAAATAAAGTTGGAACTATAGCAGACGAAGTTAAAGATAAGGCAGATGCGTTTTATCAGCATAAGATAGCTACAATGCCAGAATTTAAAGTTAATAAATCAGAGTTATACAATAATATACTTCTGGGTAATTGGGATTCTCTTTCAACTGACGAAAAAATATCACTTATGTATAGACAGATGGAGATATATCAAAGTACTACAAATAATTATATGATGATAGCCCTAGCTCTTTTGTTTATAATTGTACTTAAGTTATACAGTAAAAATTAAATTGTTACAATCTTACTAACTATGTTACTCATTATATATCTGTTATTTTTATAAAAGGTTTTTCTGTACTGGTCTATAGTTAATGGTCCTCCGTAATCTATTAAATATGTTATCGAAGGAGCAGGCTCTATTCTAAAATTTGCTCCAAAAAGCCTTCTATAAAACTGACCAACTAAATAACTTTTATTTTCATATTGTTTAGAATTTAGACAATAAGATTTAACGCAATTCGGAGAACAATAATTTCCAAATATTTTAAATCTATTTGTTTTGTTACAGTAATCTATAGGTAAGTAAAACGGAGGATTATCAAATCCGTGGTGACAATTAAAACATCTTATATCTGTTTTAGATACTTGCTTATTTTCTCCATTTTTATAAATAGTTATTCTTTTTTCGTGCATATTTTTTTCACACGTGTCTTCTTCGTCACCGGATAAAACTAATTTACATTGTTCGTCTTTATTATTTATAAACATATCTTTAAGATTTTCCTTTTGTTCTTTATCATGAATTTTAATACAGATATTTCCAAATGTAAAATTATTTGTATTATAGTCTTTATAATCTTGTTGCACTGTTTCAGGAACTTTTTCATCGACAGTGTTTTCGGTAATGTAATTTGTTTTAAAAGGGGTGGTTTCCCATTTTTTTTTCCTTCCTCTTTTTTTCTTTTCACTTTCTTGTTCTTTAGTGGCTTCAACTGTAACTATTTTTTTTCTTCCTCTTTTTTTTGGACCATTTTCTTCCATTATTATAATAAAATTATTTAAAGAAATCTTTATATATTTTATTATAATTTAATGTGGCTTCTTTTATTTTCAACGAGTGTAGCTTGCGCTGGTTATGTTTTATTTAACTTTAAACATTTAATGTTTTCTCCCGAAAACAAAACTTTCGACGACGAAGAAGAAACATATGAAGATGATGAATATACTCTTTTGTGTTATAAGATTAAATACAATGATTCGACAGAGACTAAAGTTGTTCCTGAACTAACAAGATCGGATATTGATGAAATTAAGGACGACGACAATGTTAAGTATGTAATTTGTGAATATATGTTCAATGGAAGATTGTGTAAGTATATTTTTTATGACAAAAACGTTACATTTCCTATATATAAATTTAATATTCAAAAGACAGAATGGCTTTATTATCCAGAGTATATATGGTTTGGTTTGACCAATATTACAGATTATGTAAGGCCATATCTAGGTCCAGCTTATAATTTCTACATGGATACTGAACAAGAACATTATCTCAAAGATCTTCTAGAAGATCATCCTCGATTTAAGAACTTTAATTTTGAAAAAGATGAATTGACATTTATTACAAATGATACACCAGTAAACGGCGCTAAGTTGATTAGAAAGGATCCTAATTCTAGACTAATATTTAAAAGGCATGCTGCTGTAGATCCGAGAGATCTAGATAAGCTTGATTTAGTACTTGACGAAAATTATGAAATTGTAGATCAAAGTACAAGAAAGTTTACGTAAAATAATATAAAAGAATATTCTTTTTAAATATAAATTAAATGGATTCTGAATCAATTTTATTTAGATTTAAAACTGTGCAAACAAACGCTATAAGAATTTTATTTGAATCGCTTAAGAACATTCTATCAGATGTTAATTTTAAGGTAGATTCAAAAGGAATTAAATTAACTACTGTAGACGGAACACAGTCTGCTATTATTAATTTATTTTTAGACGCTTCAAGATTTGAAGAATACGATTGTGTTTCAGAAATTAATATAGGTCTTAATCTTTTATCTGTTTTTAAAGTTTTAAAGGGTATAAAAAATACCGATACAGTATCGTTTACTGTATATGAAAAAGATCATTGTAGTATTTATATTACAACGGAAAACTCTGATAAGAAAGCTACAATTACTACTAAACTTAAAATGTTAGATATGGATGAAAAAATATATAGTATACCAGACATTAAATTTAATTCTTTTATAACCATGCCTTCTTCTGATTTTCAAAGCTATATCGCAGATTTAGCTACTATATCATCTGAAATATATTTTAAGACTAATTGTCAAAAATTTAGCCTATCTTCTAATGGAGATTTTGCAGAACAAACTATAGTAATAAACGAAAATAGTGAAATTACAGACGATTCAGAAGAACAAACAGGGTTGTTTAATATTAAATATATACAATTATTCACTAAATCAACAAATTTGTGCGGTACAGTAGAAATTTATCTTAAAACAGGTTACCCCTTAACAATATTGTACAATGTAGCTAATTTAGGACAGATAAAATATTGTTTAGCGCCTAAGGTCTAATTCTATTTGTTTTATAGTATCCGTGCTAACACCTGTACAGGATGTACATTTAACTTTATAATAAATCTTAATTAATGTATCCCTGATTTTAGAAATTAAAGTTCTAATCAAATATGTATTCTTTACAAGTTCCAATACATTCTTGATTTGTTCTTCATCCAATTCTAGATTAAATTTTTTTGTTAATATCTCATCGATAGACAATATAATTATCTTTTCAAAAGTATCTGAACTAAAATTCTTATAATGCTTTTTATTATCATTTAAGAATTTTAATAAATTTATTGTCAAAGGAATATAATCTATTTTATTATCTTGCAATTCCTTATCGAATACATCTAATAGACCATTTAAAACTAAAATTTCAAGTAAATTTACATAATAAGATTTACTTCTTAGTTTTTTGACATATTCCTTAACGTTTTCTATCATTTAAATTAATAATTATATTTTAAAAATTAATTTTTTTCTATCTTTTGTTTTAGTTCTAGTTCTTTTTGTTAAAAAATCATGATATCTTTTTGCAAGTTTGTATGATTTTTTCTTTTTTCTCTTGAGAACTCTAAGTCTTACCATAAGTATCATAGCAACTTGTTTAATACGTTTATGTGTATACTTACCAGATTTATAGAGACGTTCTAACTTACGAACGGTTTTGACAGTATCTGAATAAGTTTTATACTTGATAGGTATAGTGTCTTTCGGGTTTTTATCGATATATACATCAAAAGATTTCTTAGGATTTTTAGGATTAAATAGAAACTGTTTTTTACCAAAACAAAGTCTTCCACCTCTTGGACCTAAACACCCTCTATCATTCATTTTAAGAGCTATTGCTATAGCTTGTTTATGAGGATAACCTTCTTTCATTAATTTTTTTATTTTATATCCAACTGGTGTCATTTATAAATATGACAGAAAAATAATAAATCTAAAAAAAAAGAATTAAATTTAACTATCATGAATATATTCTTTTTATCTCTTAATCCTAGAATTTGTGCTATTATGCATTGTGATAAACATATTCGCAAGATGATACTCGAATATGCTCAAATACTATGTACAGCACATCATTTGTGTGGAAGATATAAAAATCCTAAATTGTGGAAAATAGCATTTAAAAATAATCCATGTACAGTTTGGGGTAGAACTACATCTACAAATTATTTGTGGTTATATCTATTATTTATTAATTGCTGTAAAGAATATACATATCGATTTGGAAAGATTCACTCTGCAGAAAAAAGATTGGCGAATTGTTTATCTTTTATACCAGTGGGTATACCAAATGGTCCTATGACTAAACTTCATCAAGCTATGCCAGAATATTGTAAACAACACAATGATGTCAAATCGTATCACACTTATTACATAATCGAAAAATCCTATTTTGCAAAATGGACCCGGCGCGAAATTCCATATTGGTATAAAAAATAAAATAAAT